>Ga0208373_1001450_pt1 | contig 31727 bp, 33 predicted proteins | sample RifOxyC2_FD_184036 | JGI IMG/M metagenome (GOLD analysis project Ga0208373, IMG submission 184036) | Soil microbial communities from Rifle, Colorado - Rifle Oxygen_injection C2 (SPAdes) | ecosystem: Environmental > Terrestrial > Deep subsurface > Rock core/Sediment | place: Rifle, Colorado... | reverse complement strand
TAGGGATAGAGTCTTGTAGGGAAAAGCGACGCTTTTCTATTCTAGGGATTTTGATAGAAGGAAGTATGCCATTTTGCTTTTTTAGCGGAGATACTATTATAATTCGAAAGATTTATATAGGGTCGTAAAGTGGGGTTTTTATGAAGAAAACTACAGTCGGCAAGAATAATGGTGCAATGCAGTTCAGACTCAATCAGGATGCTCCAAAAGGTCCTTTGATAGAAATAGTTGGCGGACCATTTGACAAACAGAGTTTTACTGTTAGATCTGTTGAAGGACCAAATGCAGATATGGTTCGTGTAGAATCCTATGTCAGAGGAATGAATGCTTTGATAAAAGGACAACCAATGCAGAGTGGTTTCAGAGGGACTGCAAAAGACCTATATGCTTTTGCCCGTGACGCATATGTTGTGCAGAGCGTGCATGCGCATATCTAATTATTGTTTGAGTATTCTTAGACTATGAGACTAAATAATCAAGTGGTTTTCTGACCTTTACTTGTCACGAACCAATGCATCCATTTTATCTCGACAATCCTTAAAAATCCCAAAGCCTATTAGAATTTAGTAATGTTTAAAGGAAATTGTAAGTTAACCGCATTACAAAAAAATCCCTTGAAAATCACAAGACCGCTATCTTTTCGGCGGGAGCATATGTCTCTTATGGCATAATCATGGGGTGTTGGGCTTATTACTGAGGAAAAAGGTAAAAATTAGTCCATAAACACTGCATAATTAGGACATTATACTCGGACCGAGATTCGGAATATGGGGAAATTAAATTATTTACGTTAAAAATAGGTGCAAATAATCTGTTATTTGGAAAGGTTTAAAAGATGACTGATTATTGGATTTTAGAGGTGTTGGTAAAGAATCACCTTAGAATTCTATATAGAATATGACAGACAATTTCGTTGGAAGAATGGTAATGCAACCTAAAAAAGAAATAGTATCTTTTTTAGCTTCAAAGGGAGTTAGAACAGCCATAGTTTATGATTCTCCAGAAAAGCATCTCGATAAAATGTTAAGAAGCGAGCATCCACAGGATTATGAGGGAAGTTCAGATTTATTTCCAAAGGGTTTTCTAAAAAGAAGAAGATTAAAAAAAGGTGAAAGTATTGCAGATTTAGTTTTATCTGAAGGTAGCCCATATTTATCTCAACGTAGTCCATATATGGAACGCGTAATGGATCAGATTTATTTGCATTGCAAGTTACAGGGTATTAATTATGTAGATTTTATTAAAGATCTTTCTTATTCAGCTTGGGAAAGAATAGAAGGCACAAACAGAACGATATGTTCAGATTCTGCGATTAAAGATAGATATCACATCATAACTTTAGCTAATTCGTCTTATGATGTTGTCGAAGGATCAAAAATTGAGCAAATGACAAACTCAACTTCTATAGGATTAAAGGTTGCTAGAGGACTGATTAAAATGTATGAGCAAGTAAGAAGTGCTTTGGATCCAAATCATTGTTATATTGTAGAAACACAATCTGTAGAAAATGTAGATTCTACATTTGACCATTTTGTAGTTCAGGCGCATAGAGGTAGAGATTTCCAGAAAGTTGATTTCAAAGCAGAGTCTCAGGGATGGGGAGCTATTCCATTTAATGTTGTTCGGGGCGCGACATCACCTGCTGGTGAAAATTTATTGCTAACTTTAAGATACCCTGAAAAGTTCAGACGTGAACCTGAAATAATTGTTGAAGATGCATCAACTCAGGCAAGCGAACATTATATTGCTAGAGCATTTTCAGAGATAATGTTTAGAAAAAGAAAGTTGCAAATATTTGGATATAGAGATGATGACTTACTACAATATGAACTTGCCAATCACTGCTCAAGAAATTCGTTATTGAAACCAGCTTGCTCCGTATTAACTTATTTTGGGGGCATGGAGCGTTTACACAGATTATTACCTGCTGGAGAGGGTTTAGCCCAAGTGAGAGTCAATTTTATATCAGATGGTAGACAAGCATATTTACAATTACCTGATAAAAACTGAAAAATGTAGAGGTATGTAGAATTTGAATATATCCAATATATCATTCGTCAGTCACCGACTTGTGACATTTTTCGAGGACAAGATATAAAAACCCGTTCCATCACACATCTGACCACATGATAAAAAACGAATGTGGTAAAAATAAAAAGAATGTCCAGTTGAAAGGATATAATGTTTTATATCCTTTCACTCTCGACAATATTTAAAAGCTTTAAAGAGTTTAAGAAATTAACAAAATAAAAACTGATTAAAAATCTCTCGAGGATGCCAAGACAGCCGATTGTTCGGCGGGAGCATCATACTATTTTGTGATTTTAGGGGGATTTTCAGGTAGTTCAGGTTTTACCCTTTAAAATATATTTTTAATAAATAAAGGGTAAGATTTAAATAGTTGCTTTTTCTGTGTAAATCGTGGTTTATGTATACAAGAAGATAGTTGGGGGAAAACCTTACTATTATCTAAGAGCATCTGAGAAGAAAGGCAAAAAGCTAGTTACAAAAGACATTGCCTACTTGGGGAGCTCTATTGATGAGGTTAAAAATAATCTTGATGGGCTTGAGAAGTATAAAGACAAGATAAGAAAGTCTTACAAGGTAATTAACTCTTTCCTTGAATCTAACCTTTTCCTTGAAAAAGCAAATAAATTAAAGCTTAAAAAGGATAAATTTTTAGGAGATAAAACTGAAGATATTGAGGCATGTAAAATTCATTATAATGCAAATTTTGAAAGGTTGGATAAATTGACAAGAAAGGAGACTTTTCAGAATTACATAATTGAGTTTGCCTATAATACTGCTTCAATAGAGGGGAATACAATAAATTTAGAAGAAGCGAGAAACCTTTTGAATGAAGGAATAACCCCCAAGGAGAAGACATTGAGGGAAATTTATGATTTGCAAAATACAGAGAAAGTATTTTTCAGTTTATTTGACATAGGAGATGTAAAATTGGCACACGAATTAATTATTGAAATACATGATAAATTGCTTGAAAATATTGATGCAAGAAAGGGATATAGAACACAAGATATTAGGGTAGTTAAAAGCAACTTTGATGCAACGCCTGGAAAATATGTTAAAACTGATATGGAATTATTGCTAAAATGGTATGATAATAATCTGGGCAAATTGCATCCGTTGGTTTTAGCTGTAGTATTTCATCATAAATTTGAAAAAATACATCCATTTATGGATGGGAATGGAAGGACGGGAAGAATGCTTGTTAATTATATTTTAATGAACAACCATCTACCTCCAACAATTATTCATAAAAAAACAAGAAAGGAATACCTGAATGCAATGAGAGAAGCAGACGAAAGTAGCCTTTGGAAATTGGAAGAAGATAAGTATAAAATTTTAATTAATTATGGAATTGATGAATTTATTGAGACTTATTGGAGTATCTTTTTGTAGGTGCTTTTCGGGAGCATATAGTTATCTTGTGATTTTAGGGGGATTTTTCTAGAGTTATATTCATATATCTTTGTGTTCTTTTCATGATTCCCAAGGGTTATAAATAGACTTTGTTTATATATTATCTGCTTTACATTTAAGTAATATCTCTATAAAATAGAAAGGTTTATATATTAAATATGATACATTTAACCATGGAAAATGTACTAATAGATAATCATAAGATAAGTCCAATAGATTTGGCGATAAAGTTAAGGGGATTAGCTACAATAGCAATAATCCAAGAAAGACTGGGCATAGATAGGGCTAGGGCAATTTATCTGGTTTACAAATTAAGGAAAGAAGGTTTTGTTAAAACAAGTTATGAGCGAGATAGAATGAGGGTTTATCGTATTTCGCCATTGAATGCCTTAGGCGGAATAAGTTACATTGATATCTTAAACAAATACGCTCCAGTGGGGTTAGCAACGTCAGAGATTTACGAAATATATGGGAGAATTCCTAGCATAGAGGAGACGTTAGTTTATGCAATAACTCAAAAGAATGTTCGATATTATATTGCTTGTTTGGCTTTATTTAGGCAGGTGAGAGATTGGAGTAAATTATATCAGTTAGCAAAGGAAAAAGGAATTGTTAGGGAAGTTGCTGCTTTGTACGATATTTCAAGATTAGTTGTTCCAAAAGTAAGAAAGATGCCTAAACGATTCAAAAATTTGGCTGCTCCTAAAAAAACAGACAAGTATAAATCTTTAGTTAAGGGGTTCAGTTCAGATAGTTTTCAAGAAATAGAAAAAAAATGGAAGATTTATATTCCTCTTAATTATATAGATTTAATGGATTATAGGGGCGTACATACTTAATGATAACCATACAAGAACAACAATTGCTTTTTGTAGACATTGGGAATAAACTTCCTAAAAAGATGACTGCTTATGCTATTGGGGGAACGGCTATGATGTTTCTGGGGATAAAAGATACAACTTTAGATATTGATTTAGTTTTTATGAATGATAAGGACAGATTAGTTTTTAATGAAACTGCTAAATCTCTTGGTTTTAGGGAGATGGATTCAAGGGTTGTTTATAAAACTAAAGATAACACTCCCGAAATGCTTAAACTTGGAGAGGTTAGATTTGATTTGTTTTTACCAAAAGTAATAACCTCTAGTTTTTCAGAAAAAATGCAAGAAAGAGCTAAACAAATACACGAATTTGGTAATTTAATAATAAAAATAGCAGATGTTCACGATTTAATTATCATGAAAGCAGTTACTGGAAGAGAAAAAGATGATATTGATATAGAAAGAATAATAAAAGACTCCAAAATAGATTGGGAAATATTAATTGAGGAATCCCAAAATCAAATTAATCTTGGAAATGAAAGAGCTTTAATGGATATAGGTTATACTTTTGAAAAAATAGAAAAGAGAAAAGAAATAGAAATTCCTAAGAATTTTTCGGATAAAATTTGGAAATTGTTTAATAAACAGATTAGGGATAAATCTAAAAAATTAAAATGAAAAAGAAAGAACTCGAAACTAAGTATGGTAAGAAGTTAATCGAGAAAATAATAAAAGAAGGCTATTTAGAGGGTTGTACCATCATGATAAATAAAGATGGAAGTGATGATATTCCTGAAAGTGATATAACTAGAGCAATTAGAGAAATTAAAGGCGGGAAAATAGGCAATTTTGAGTGGGATTAGCTAGGTGGATCTTTTTCGTTATTGGGTGACCACACCTTAACATTCTGTAGTCACCTATTTCTAAGATGAGGAGTAATGTGGAAGCATCAGAATTTTAGGGGATTCGCATGACATACTCGATTGGTTTTTTGGGAGGTCTAGAAAAGGGTAGTTGAAGGGCATTTATTTTCTATTCAATTTTTTATAGACTTGATTTAAGAAAGCTGTTTTTTGAAGATTATATCTAATTGATTCCTTTAAAACTTCCTCAAAATACTCGTTTCGTGTTCTTGGTTGAGTTGGGTCTACATGAATTGATTCATTTATATCTGGAATTGAAAGAGTGTGTGTAAGTTTCTTTCCGCTTTGAGATAGTCTTTTCTCAACATAAGGAAATAATCCAGGCATCCAATCTGCAATTGGTGTTTCATCAACTTGGTATGCAAAGCATCTAGTTATGTGTGCTCCTTGAGACTGAGGTCTTTCAGCATCAGTAATATTAATTAATCCTTTTGTTGATGAAGCAGATATTCTAGGATAGCAAGGCACTTCTACAGAAAGTGGAGCAACTTCCAACCTAACATCTATTCCCTTAAATTCAGGGTGTCTTAAAAAGTAAGAAGTCTCAAAAGCGTTAAATTCTACTTTTGATGAAGGGTGTTTATCTTTTAGACTTCTAATAATATTATTTAGAGCGACTACTGCAGCTGGACTCTCGTAAGTTCCGTAAATAGATATTAATTTCTCTTTAATTCCTTTTTCTTCAGCTCTTTTTAATGCTCTAAATGTTTCTCCAAACGCTTCCTCGTGTTTTTTAACATCTTCAATGGAAGGAATTGTGCTTAATGTTGGACTAATAAATGCTGTGAAACTTGCTTTTCCAACTTTTAATGCTTCAGCTATCTCTAAAACATCATAAGCTTGCTGAAAGGGGTCATTTAATGTTGGTTGAATACAACTTTGAAGAGTTATTCTTTCTCCAGGATAGCCTAAATTAACTAAATGTTCTATTCCTCTAATCGCTCTATCAAAATTACCTTTTCCTCTTATTTGATCGTGTAAATTTCTTCTTCCTTCTATACTTACAGAAAGGAATTCGACGTAATCTGTTAATTCTTTAACTCTCCATTCATCTAACCAGAAAGGAGCCATTGTTGCATTTGTTATTATAGATACAGAAGATCTTTCAGATGATTCTTTTGCAACTGCCAAAGCAGTGCCTGTCGATTCTTTGCTAAGAAAGGGTTCCATAGCAGGCATTGTGATTAGATAAGCCAAGCCCTTGAGGTCTCGGGTAATTGCAAGAGCAGTATCTCTACTAAATTCTTTTGAGTTTATTTGTCTAAAAAATTGGGACTTCTCTCCAGTTTGCCTTTCAGGTTCATAAATATAGCAATGAGAACATGCTAGATTACATCTATTGTTTATAATTATAGAAGCAGCAGTCATACCTCTTTCAAGAACCTTTGAGGCAGTCTTTCTTACTTCAGTCTCATCAAAATTAGGTAATTCTATTTCAGAGTTAAGAGCGAGAGACATTTTATCTCCTAGTCTCTTTTTTTTGAACTTCTTCCTCTAGACCAGAAAATCCCTCAAGAACTCTTATTAATTCTCCAAATCTATACTCTCCTTTGACTGTTTCTCGATAAGGTTTTCCAGTTCTATCTATATGTTTTTGTTCTGCGTATGCTGCTCCTACTGTTCCTGCTGGCATTTTATTTTTACTCCTTAATTAGCTTACGTGTATATGATATATACATATTTCTATTAAATTTTGTTAAAAAACTAAAAGTATATAAAACACAGATTTATAGTGACTATATGGAATATGATAAGAAAGATAAGTTAATTATAGAATCCATTTATCATAATTGGAGAACCAATTCTTCTAAATTAAGCAGAAAGGTTCGTCTTTCAAGAAGACAGGTAGACTATAGGATAAAGAAATATTTCTCATCTGGCGTAATTAGATCAATTTTTACGGTATTTAACTATTCAAAGTTAGGTTTTGAGAAACCTGCTTATCTTTTTATAAGTTTGACGCACAAAAAAGATATAAGCGAAGTAGGTAAGTATCTGGAAAAAACTAAGAGATGCACTTCTTGGGGAAGAGTATGGACTGGATTTGATATCTTTTCAAATTTCATATTTAAAGATAAACAAGAGATGAATCAATTTCTTAAAAATATAAAGAGTAAATTTAGGAATAATATAAAGGAAATTAGAATTGTTGACCCCGAATACGCAGAGTTTTTCCCTTTAAAATCAATAGGAAATAAACTTAATGAGACTTATTTATTGACAACCAAATCTGAAAAGAAAGAACAGATAGATGTTATTGATACGAAAATTATTAGGGAAATTTCAAGCAATGCAAGAAAACCAATCATAGAAATAGCTGAGAATGTAAAGATAAGCCCTGAAAGATGTTTATATAGACTTAGAAGACTTGTTAAAGAAAAGATAATTCTTGGTTCAAGGATACAGTTTGGGCTCAAAACATCTGGTTTTTTTGCAACATGTCTATTTATAGAAACTCAATTAACTCAAGAACTAATTGAGAATCTTAAAGATTTTTGTAAGAAAAATGAATCTATAAATTATTTAATTATATCTGACAGAAATCCCCAAGTTATTATCCAAGCGTTCCATAAAAATACAGATACTTTGAGAGAAGTTATAAGAAATGTTGGAGAGATATTATCTAATAACCCTTTTAATATTTTACTGGTCGAATTGGAAGATGATATAAATGTCATCAATCCTTTGCCTTTTCTAGGTTAATATATGAGTTTACTTGTCACGAACCAATGCATCCATTCCATCTCGACAATCCTTAAAAACTCTGAAGAACTTGAAGAATAAAGGAAATTGTAAGTTAATCGCATTACAAAAAAATCCCTGAAAAAAAAAGAAAACTAGTGCCTGTTCGGCGGGAGCATATGTCTCTTATGGCATAATCATGGGGAGTGAATTTTAGAATTTTGACATATTAAAACCTCAGATTAAATAGAAGCATTTGAGACAGTAAATCTTTTTAAAGGTCTTTTTCGTATGATTTTCAGAAGAACTCATAACTGACTGGAGGTGACTATATTTATTAGAGTTTGGGTTTAAAAGAAAATATTTTAAAATGAGACGTACAAGAAGAAAATTGGGAGATTATTGGGATGAAGTAGTACTTGGAGTTTTACATCCTTATGGAAATTTTAAAAAATTTGAAGAGGAAGTGAAAGAACATTTTGGTTTTATAGGTTTTATGTTCAAAAGAATTATTCTTCCCCTCCTTATATTGTATTTAATTTTGGGGCTTATTTTCAATCTAAATGTTTTTGGTTCAATATTTATTTCACTCTTAATTTTTGTATATAGTAACTTTTTGCCGGATCTTGATTTCTTAATTCGAAAGATTGATGGAAAAGGCAGAGAATCTCTTTGGTATGAAAAATATTTTCTTTTGTTTTTCGCACCAATATTCTTATATTATGTCGTAATTGGAAAGGCAAGCCCATTATTTTCTTCAGAAGAAAGGAGTTTTCACAGTCTAAAAGCAGCAGTTATTTGGGGGTTATTTTTATTAGTCGTTGGAAATATTTTCTGGGATGAAACATTGAAAGTAATAATGCTTCCTATTTTTGGAACAGTAGGTTTTGTTTTTCATCTTATTGTAGATAAAGTTATTTTTGTAGAAAAACAAATTCTCAAGAAAAAGATATTTGGCAGTTTTAAATAATTAAAAAGAGAATTTTTTTAATTCACTGATTATCGCAGGACTATCGGTATTCCTCTTGGAATGAGTATATACGAGAAGATGAAAAAGGAAAGGAAGATTAACAAAAAGCTGAATAAATGATATGCAATTATCCATACGTTACAAAAAAATTCCTTGAAAATAACAAGACCACTATCTTTTCGGCGGGTGCATTCTACAAGAAACCTAACGGTTTCCTCTAGGAGACTTTCCCTAGAGATAGTCTTGAACATAGAGTAACTTTTAGTTCTCTGTGACATGAAGAACCTTGTTCTTCAGTGTTCAACTTCCTTTTAAGAGGTTCTAGGAGTCCAAAGAACTAGTCTTAGAAAGAAAGGTTCTAGGAGTTCAGAAAACTATAAGGGTAAATCAAAAATTTTTTTAGAATAATTATCTCATCCAAGAATTTTCCCAGTTTCTTACTTCATTTTCGTTAAGATTTATGATTTGTTTTTGTTTTTTTGTCCAGTCTCTTAGGAAAAGACCGGAGATTAGTCCAACCGCTAATCCTGAAAGATGAGCAATGTTTCCAACATTACTTGGCATGAAAATTCCTAATGTGTCTCCCACTGCCCAGAGAATTCCTGCTAGAAAAAGAGGCATTGGAAAACCAAAAGCCCAGACTGAAAGGGTTGGGCGAATGATAATTAGTGCTCCAATAACTCCATAAATTGCTCCGCTCGCTCCGAGAGAAGAGGGATAAAAGTTAAATGCAATTAGATTTGCTAGAATTCCTGCTCCTAAAAATGTTAGAAGGAATTTTCTGCTTCCTATTATTGATTCTAGGATTGAGCCGAAAATTCCGAGAGCGAGCATATTGTATAGTATATGCATGATATCTCCGTGCAAAAAGAGGGAAGTTAAAAAGCGCCAGAATTCTATTGGATTTTGATTTAGTAGAAAGAGTTCTGTGAATCCTGGAATTATTAGTTGGAGGATGAATACGACTATGCAAATTCCTATTATGTATAGTGTAAAGTGTTTGTTTTCCATAATTGTTAAAGATAATATTAATATTTAAATTGTTGTTATGAAATTATATAATCTTACCTTTGAGAATATCATTAGTATATGCAGTATAAATTATTTCTAACAGAAGTTATATTATCGCGTGTTCAATGATAATTCAATCGTTGAATAAGCTGATTATATCTCTTAGGGCAAGGAGCAAAGAGAATTAATTTGTTTGTATTAAACCAATAGAATTTTTTTATGAATAGATAATATTTAAAAGGGGATTGTTTTAGTACATTTGCATGGCGGTTGTAGTTCAACGGTAGAATATGAGCTTGTGGCGCTTAGGACGTGGGTTCAACTCCCACCTTCCGCTTTTCGGATAATTTAATAAGTGTCCATTTTTTATATTGAATATGAATAATCGAGTTGAATTTAGCGTTGTTCTTCCATGCCGGAATGAAGAAAAGTCCTTGGACTTTTGCATTAAGCAGATAAAAAAAGTTTTATTGGATAATAAGATAAATGGCGAGATAATCGTTTCTGATTCTTCAACGGATAATTCTCCTCAAATAGCAAGAATAAATAAAGTTAAGATTGTGAAGCATGAGAAGGAAGGATACGGCAATGCTTATATCGAGGGTTTTAAGGAAGCTAAGGGAAAGTATATTTTTATGGCAGATTGTGATGGGAGTTATGATTTCAATGAAATTCCGGCATTTTTAAGAGTGCTAAGACAGGGAAATGATTTTGTTATAGGAGATAGGTTTAATTCTGGAATGGAAAAAGGTTCAATGCCTTTTTCACATAGATATATTGGAAATCCTATTCTTTCTGGAATACTAAGAGTATTTTTTTCATCTAATGTGCATGATGTTCATTGCGGAATGAGGGCTATTTCCAGAGAAGCATTGGATAAATTGAATCTTAGAACAACTGGAATGGAATTTGCTTCTGAGATGGTTATAAAAGCAATAAAGAAGAAATTAAAGATAAAGCAAATACCAATAAGTTATTATCAAAGAAAAGGGAAGTCAAAACTTAAACCATTTTCTGATGCGTGGAAACATGTAAGATTTATGCTGTTGTATTCTCCATTGTTTTTATTCTTTATTCCTGGAATGTTGTTGTTTTTCCTTGGTTTGTTATCAATGTTTTGGTTTTATTTTTGGAATGCTCATTTGTTTAATTTAACTTTTCAATTTCATCCAATGTTCGTATCTTCTTTGCTGACTTTGATAGGATATCAGCTGATTGTTTTTGCAGCATTCGCAAAATCATACGCGATAAATCATCTTGGAGAGGAGTCTAGATTTATGGAGAAAATTTATAGATGCATCACAATAGAAAAAGCAAGTATTGTAGGTATTTTGCTTGGACTTATAGGGGTTATTATCTATATTTTTATTTTAATTAAGTGGATTAAGTCTGGTTTCGGTTCATTGAATGAAGTTAAGAATTCTATTCTTGCTCTTACTTTGATAGTTTTAGGAATACAGACAATATTTTCTTCGTTTATGCTTAGTATTTTGGGAATAAAGGAGAAATAAGTATGAAAATTGCAGTATTTCATAACTTTATGGATAATATTGGGGGTGCAGAGGTTGTCGGGCTTAATTTGGCAAGGAAATTGAATGCCGATTTTTACACAACTAATATTGATAGAGAAAAAATTTCTAAGATGGGGTTTTCTGATGTTCTTCCAAGAATAAAATCAATAGGAAAAGTTCCCTTAAACGCACCATTTAGACAGCAAATGGCTTTATGGAAGTTTAGAAGGTTAAATCTTGGAAAGAAATATGATTATTACATAATTGATGGAGATTGGGCGATGTCTGGGGCAGTTAATAATAAACCAAATCTATGGTATGTGCATTCTCCTATAAGAGAGATTTGGGATTTATATGAATACACTAGGAAGAATACTGTCCCATATTCTTTAAGATGGATTTTTGATTTGTGGGTTACACTTAATAGATTTTTGAACAGAAAGTATTTGAAGAGCGTTGATAAAATTGTTTGCAATTCTAATAATACTCAAAATAGAGTTGAGAAATATCTTAAAAGAGAGGCAGAAGTAATAAATCCTCCAATTGATACGGATGATTACATTTATGGGACTAATGGGGATTTTTGGCTTAGTGTTAATAGATTGATTTCGCACAAGAGAGTTGACATGCAAATAAAGGCATTTAAAAAACTTAAAAATGAAAAACTTGTTATTGTGGGAAGTTATGAAAGGTCGAGGCATTTTGAGGAATATGTGCGATATGTAAATCGAATAAAACCCAAGAATGTTGAAATAATAAGTTGGGTTGAAAAGGAAAAACTTATTGATTTGTATGCAAAATGCAAGGGATTTATCACAACTTCTAAAGATGAAGATTATGGGATGAATGTCGTTGAGGCTATGGCTTCTGGGAAGCCAGTAATTGCTCCAAATGAAGGAGGATATAAAGAAACAGTTATTAATGGGAAGACAGGGATTTTGATTAACGATATTAATTCTGATAAAATTGTTGAGGCAGTTAGAGTTGTTGGCAAGAATCCTGGAAAATATAGGAAAGAATGTGAGAAACAGGCAGAAAAATTTGATACAAAGGTTTTTATGAGAAAAATATTATGTAAAATAAAATATGAAAAAAATAATTAATATAAATACAAAAAAATTAGAAGATATTGGGCATGCTTATAATGCCTCAATTATCAAAATTGAGGGAATGATATACATGTTTTATAGAGTTGAAGTAGATGTGGGTTTTTTTTCAGATATTTATGCTGTTGAGTTGGATAAGAATTTTCAACCAGTTTTTTCAACTGTACAAAAAATAAAAATTCCTTTGCCAAAAAAATCATTAAAAAGAGTAAGTTTTGAAGATCCAAGGGTATTTTTTTTAAATAAAAAATTGTTTCTTGTATGTTCCTTAAGGTCGGGTAATTGGAATTATTCTGTTGGTTGTTTTGAGTTAGGCAAAAATTTTTCTGTGTTAAATTCTCACTACTTTAACATAGGTGGCAATTTAAAAAATCTTAAATCTATGAGGGATAAGGACAAGTTTAAAATAGATTTCAAGAAGGTTTCTCCTTCATGGGAAAAGAATTGGCAGTTTTTTGATAGAAATGGGAAGATGGGTTTTGTTTATTCAATAGATCCGCATATTGTTGCAGAGCAGGTTCATTTTAACAAAGGAAAATTAAAAATTTTTAAGACATTGTTTCCGTTATCTTGGAAATATGGTGTATTGAGGGGTGGAACGCCTCCAATTAAATTAAATGATGAGTATTTTAGTTTTTTTCATAGTGCTGTTCGCAAAGGAAAGACCAAAAAATATTTTATGGGTGCATATTCCTTTTCTTCAAGGCCACCATTCAGAATAAAGAAGATTACCTTAACTCCCTTATTATCTGGAGACAAATTTAATCGTCTTGAAGGTAAGGCAGTGGTGTTTCCATGCGGGGCTTATTTAGAAAAAGGTAAATGGTTTATATCTTATGGTTATAATGATGAGACTGTTAAGATTTTTATTATAAATCATTCGGATTTGATTAAAAAAATGTCTGATATTTCCTTAGTGAGAGGGGTTAATGAATTTATTAAGAAAAAATCTAGAGGATATGTAAGTAGAGCAAAAGATTATCTTGAAAATAAATCAGTGGTTTTTGATAGAAATATTGGCAAGGTTGGAATTGCGATAAGACAAAACAGCCCATACATCTATTACACCCTTAAAAGAATAAAGCACTTAAGGGAATTTTTTAATTTTAAACCAAATTCTAAGATATTAGGGTATATTGGATGGGTTGGCAGAGGGAACATTGGAGATGAGGCATGTTTAATGGGTTTTAGAAATCTATTTAAGGATTATCAAGTTGTACCCTACAAATTAAGAGTTAAGCAGGATTATATCGAGAAAGATTATGAAGTTATAGAAAAATTAAATCTATTTGATTATGTTTTTCTTGGAGGAGGTACTTTAATCAGAGGAGGCGATGAATTTTCGAGGGACTTGAAGGAGGCATTAATGTTAAATAAGAAGTGTTTTGTTTTTGGCACGGGGGCAAGGTCTTTTAATTATTTCAGGGCACAGGGAAAGAGCAAGGAATATGGAAAACATATTGCCGAGGCGATGAATTTGATTAGGAGGACAGATAGAGTATTTGTAAGGGGAAAAGATACTTCCAATCTTTTAAAATCAAAAGGGATTGATTCATCGAAAATTGAAATAATTGGAGATATTGCACTTTCTGCATGCTCTCCTTCCAAGTTCAAGGATTCAAAAACAATAGGAATAAACATTGGAGCTCATACTATTGAATATGGTAATCAGAAGAGGATAAATAAAGAAATCGCAAAATTCATCCACTATCTCCAGAAAGAGGGTTGGATTGTTGAAATTATCCCGATGCATAAAAGCGACTTTGATATGTCTCATAAATTCGTCTCAAAGTACGGACTTAATTTAAATATCTGGGAGAACTATCTCGATGTTCAGGCAACAATCAATAAGATCAAGAGTTGCAGAATTGTTGTTGGACAGAGATTGCATTCATATATTATCGCTGGAGGTTGTGGAATTCCATGTATTCCTTTGGTATATTCTTCTAAATGCAGAGAATTTATAGAACAGATGCATCTTCAGGAATTTGCAATAAGAACAGATAGACTAAAATTTTTAAAACTTGCTAAAATTTTTGATAATATAAATAAGAATTCTTCTTTGATTAGGAAGTCTCTGATTGAACAAGGTAACGAATATAGAAGAAAGCAAAAAATGGCAGCGGATAAAATAATTTCAATTATCGCAAAACAATAATTTTTAAAGTGGGGTGAATAACAAGAAATATGACTTCAAAAGTTCTTATGTTCTCAATATCTCTGAATGGTTATGATAAGATGTGGGAACGGTGCATTTTGAGTCAGAGGAGGTATGCTGAGAAGAATAATTATGATTATTGTCTGATAAATAAGATAGATAGAGAATTAACTGGGGATCAGAGCAGTTGGCTTAAAATTCCCCTTATAATGAGAGCTTTGAAAAATGGTTACGATTGGGTATTATTTGTCGATTCAGATTGTTATATCAGTGAACTTGCCCCTAAAGTAGAAACTCTAGACAGAAAAGGAAAGTTCATTTATATGGCTTTAGGGCATTCAAAAAGAGTAAATGCCGGAGTTATGATTATTAAAAATTCGATATTAAGCAGGTTGTTCTTTTCTAGAATATTTATTTCTTCTGATTGGCCAATTCCCAACAAGGCAGAGCAAGCACCATACGAGAATGGGCATGTTATTCATTTTTTTAACAGGGCGAGTATTGCTCAAATTGTTGATCAGCGATGGAATAATGCTTCAGAACCTTTACTTAAGGACTATATTCGGCATTATACGGGACCGATGAGAAAGTTATATCCTTTTGGAGATATTAAAACCCGAACGATAAAAAATGATAAATCTTATAATCTTTTTTCATTAGTGGTTAGACCAAAATATAGATTGTTAAAAGAAGTTGCAAAAAAGTGTGTAAAAATTTACCCCTTTTTTGGGTAATTGGAACTTAATAGTTTCAGATATTTCTCAATTGTTTCTTCCGACTTTCCAGATATTATAATCTCTCCTTTATCCAATAGAATTGCTTTATTGCAATATTTCTTTATCAGATTTAAGTCATGGGAGACTAAAACAACTGCTACACCGCTTTTTATTAATTCCTCCATTTTTTTTAGTGCTTTTTCCTGAAACTTGAAGTCTGCCCCTGAACTAAAGACTTCATCTAACAATAAGATGTCTGGATTTTTATGGGAGACACAGAAAATTGAGATTGAAAAAGCAAGTCTGGAAATCATCCCAGAGGAGAATTTTGAAAGCTTTACATCTAAGTAATCTTTTAATTCTGAGAATTCAACTATCTCATTAAACTTATTTTTAATATCCTTTTGTCCTAAACCTAAAAGAGAGCCAACAAGATAAATATTTTCTCTCATGGTGAGTTTATCTTCTAAACCATTATTTAATCCTGCAAGATATACTGCTTCTCCATTCATGTTAATCTGACCTTCGTCAGATTGGTATATTCCCGCTAAAATTCTTAATAAGGTCGATTTTCCAGAACCATTTTTTCCTATTATTCCTAAAATCTCTCCCGAGTTTAGAGAAAATGAAACATCTTTTAGAACTTGAATTTCATTATTTTCTTCTTTTGAGAATGCACTTATTATCTTTCCTAGAGCTCCCCGTTTCCTTCGTTTATCAAGGTTAAATGTTTTTGATATTCCATGAACTTTTATTCTTTCCATTATATTGCCTCTGCGAATTTATTTTTATGTTTTTCAAATATCCATAAACCTATTGCTAGAGAGATTATTCCAATTATTATACTAACTAGGGTAAATTCAATGTTGAATTTTCCATATATAACAAAATCCCGCCCTATTGAAATTATATAATAAACTGGATTTAGCGAGACTATTTTGCTTAATAGTGTGCTTTCTCTAACTGCATAGAAAATTGGTGTTGTAAACCATAATAATCTTGTTAGAACTCTCCAGACGTTGTTCATATCTGAGATAAAAACTCCTAAAGTTGACAGGATTAGAGATATTCCAAATGAGAATGTAAAAAGAATTACAAATATTAGAGGATAAAAGATTATTCCAAACATAGGAATTCCAAACCAGAGCATTACCAATGCAAGAAGTGCAACTTCAAATATATGGGAAAAAGTTGTCTGGAGCATTCCTGAAATGACTAGTGCTTCATGAGGTATTTTCATTGATTTTATGAACTTTGCTTTGCTGGAAAGCATTGTTATTGCTTGGGATGTTGAACTGGCAAAGAAATTAAACATTATCAGTCCAAGTAGCAAGTATATTGGGTACTTTTCTATTGTTACATTCAAGGTGTTTTGCAGAGAGAGAATTATAACAAACATCAACAAAGGTTCGAGGAGATACCAGAATATCCCAATGTAAGAACCTTCATTTCTAAGCTTAAATCCTGCTTTTGCCAATGAAGCACTTACTCCAAGGATATTTTTTAGTTTGCTCATTTTTTGTTTGTTTTTGCTTTAATTTGAAATCATTTTAAGTTTAAAAAGACTGTCTAATTCGACAATATACTTTTTATACCACTCATTACTATTAATTTAATGAAAAACCAGCAGAGATTTTTTATTGTTTTAGTCTCAATATTTATCTTTCTTTTAGTTTATTCTCCTCATATTAATTATCCTTTTCCATTTCATATAGATGAGTGGCATCATATAACTGAGGCAATTAAGCTGGGAGAGGGAGATTATAGCGGAGGTGGAATAGGTTACAGGATAGGATTTCATGTTTTTCTTCTCGGGCTTTCTTATTTTGTTAATTTGATTAGTATGTATCAATTTCTTCCGGCTATTTGGGCAGTTTTTACAGGGTTAGTTTTATTTTATGTGGTTTATAAGAAGACAGACAATTATTGGATTGCATTATTTTCAATGATTTTCTTTGCTTCTCTAAAGAGCAATGTAAATATAGAAGGGTTATGGTTTTTTACGTCTCTGACTTTTTCAATTCCATTTATTTTTCTGTATGTTTTCTTTTTTACTGAAGGAATTGAAAAACAGAACAAAAAGCAAATTCTGATGAGCTTGGCAATAATGGCGTTTCTTGTTCCGGTGCATTCAATATCCGTATTATTTGCAATACCTTTTCTATTTGTTTATTGTTTATTTCATCTCGCATATGTAAAGAAGGAATGGAAATTCTTTTCTTTGTTCTTTATTATCCCTATTCTTGGAATAATGTTATATTCTTTGTTAAATCATCTTTCTTTTTTGAAGTCAATTGGAAGCATACTGGGAGATTTGCAGTTCAAAAAGGGATGGGGAGTATTGGAAATAAACAATTCATTTTTCGAAATATATTCGTTGATTGGATATTTATTTGCATTTTTAGGAGTATACTCAATCTGGAGGGTGAGAGAATTTAGAAAATATTTAGCATATCTTCTGTGGCCAGTTTTCACATTAGTTTCAATATTAATTTTTAAGATGACTGGAATATCTTTCTTGGCGCCCTATCAGAGAATATTTTATTATCTCGCAATTTCTCTGCCTTTTCTGAGTGCTTTCGGGTTATATTATTTATTAAATTTAAAGGATAATTTTATAATGAACTCTTCAATTAGAGATAAAGAATATGCAAAGAAATTTATATCTATGGTTATAATTATGCTGACTGTACTTTTTGCCGTTTATTCATATTATGAACTTCCAGAGCAATTAAAAGTCTATCATTTGATTGAACAGAAAGATTATGATTCTTTGCGATTTTTGGAAAATAAGAGTTCTGGAAAGCTAATGGCACCAGTGGACATTTCGATGGCTTCTTATGCTGTTTCTGGGAAAATGCCTGTTGGGGCAATGTACTTTTATGGAAATAGGACTAAAACCGAAGAATTCTTTTCTTCCGGGAATTGCAGATTTATGAATGAAGTTATAAATCAGCAAAAGGTAAAATATGTTTTATCTGAAAAGCCAATTGATTGCAATTGGAATTTAATTTATAATGAAACAAATTTGATTTACAGCGTCAATAATGTTTCAAGTTAAGTAAATTTTTATAAAAACTCAGCTAGAATAATATTTATATACTAACTTTAATAAGATAAGATGTCTGTAAAAAGAGAATAATGACTATAAAAAAGAGGGACGTAGCGGTGGAAGAATTTGAGAGGAAAGTTAAGAGATTGGAAAATAGTTATAGAGAGGTTAAGCAAGAAAATAAGGGCATAAAGGAGTATCTTTTTATTCTTTCAAGTGTTCTTGCTGTAGTAATTATTTTATTGATTGTGGCTGTTCAGTTTACTGGGCATTCTATTATTGATTTTTCTGGAGGGAGTTTATCAAATGTTGTTTCTGAGACAAGCTTCTCGCATGTTGCAGTTGGGACAGATGCCCCTTATTCTCAGACATATGGTGAGACGGGTTATGGATTAGTTGCTTATTATTCATTTGATGGAGATGATATGGGTGGAAGTTTGAGTGCAAAAGATTCCTATTATAGTAATTATGATGGATCTTATACTGGAGATGCCGCAGTTACTTCGACTGGATGTGTATATGGGAGATGCGCGACTTTTGATGGTGCAGGGGATTATATTAACTTACCAAATACGGGATTTCCGTCTGGGGATGGCACGATTTCTATTTCTGCGTGGGTGTATCCTAGTGGGAATGATATGGCTGCTGTTTCATTAGCATTAGCTTCTGGAGATAACAACAACAGGCATCTTGGAGTATTTACGCATCAAAACAACTGGTTTGCTAGTCATTGGGGGGGAGATTGGGATACTGGGCAGGCATTTACGCCAAATGCTTGGCAGTTAATAACTTATACTTATGATGGAACTAGTGAGAGTTTCTATTATAACGGTGCTTTGGTTGGGAGCAGAGCATATGCTTCTAATTATGCCAAAGACAGGGTATGGCTTGGAGGGTGGGATGATACCGTTGGTAATTTTTATTATCTGAATGGGAAATTAGATGAAGTAATGATTTTCAATCACTCTCTATCTGCAGATCAGGTAACTGCAATATATACTAATGCAAGTAATAGATTTGTAAGTACGCAGGGAAATCATACATTTACTGGAATAAACCTTGGGACTAATGATACTGCAAATATTACCCTCGGAGACTATATTATTTCTGCCGGAACAAGTATTCAGGCACAGATAAATGATGGAGAGGTAGGGATATTTGTCGATGGAGTTATAACTGATTATAGTCTTAGTGGTGATCTTGGAAGTGCTACATTAAAATTGATATATAATACTGATGCTAATAGATTCTTCTCTCCGATTGCGGGAGAGAGTATAACTATCGATGCATGGGTGTCTGTTGTTGCAGATACAACTTTCCCATCGATAAGTATTTCCTCTCCTACAAATACAACATATACTTCAATATCTTTGGAATTGAATTACACTGCTTCTGATGAAACTGCTCTTGGAAGTTGTTGGTACTCTCAGGATTTGGGAGTGACGAATGTTAGTTTTGTTGGGGGATGTGGGAATAATGCTTCATTGACTGCTTCGGAGGGAAGCAATACTTGGACTGTTTGGGTTAATGATACGAGTAATAATGTGAATTCCTCTTCAATTACATTTGGAGTTGATACAACTGCTCCAACAATAACAGTTACAAGTCCAGAAAACATAACTTATAACACAAATAATATTACTATTAATTTCACTTCAAGTGATTCAAATGGAATATCTGCATCGTGGTTCTACAATGGAACAGGAAATACTACTTACACAGATATTGTAACACAAATTGCAAGCGAGGGAAGCAATACTTGGATATTATATAGTAATGATACATCTGGAAATACAAATTCATCTTCAATTACATTTGGAGTTGATACAATTACTCCAGAAATAAACTTCACAGCACCAACATCTTCAGGAACAATAACATCTGATGCGATTTATGTTAATTTAACAACTTCAGACACAAATGAGCATTATTCATTTGTTGATTTTGATAATTCTTTAGTTGGGTGGTGGAGAGGAGAGAATAATGCAAATGATGAAAATGGAGCTTACAATGCTAGTTGGGTTGGAACTTCTATTTATTCTGCTGGAAAGTGGGGCAGAGCATTTAGTTTCAATAGAACTAATGGTTATGTAAATACGTCTAATATTTTCGATGAAAGTACTTTCTCTGCAAGTGTCTGGTTTAAAGCAAGTTCTTTAACTAATGGTACAAATATTTTGAATAATGGATTTTATTCAACAGATACTTCTACAAATGGAATTAATAAGAGTTGGCAATTGAGACTTGGTTGGTCTGCAGGGGATAAAGTATTCTTCTGTGTAAGCAATAGCACTGATGGTACTTGTCTTGGAAATTCAACCAATCACGCAGGAAATTCAGGATATCTTTTTGCTAATAATTGGTATCATGTTGTTGTGACTTATGATGGCTCTAGTGGAAATACTTCTTTATATCTAAACGGGGTTGTTAATTGGACTGACTTAAAAGCGAATATGGTTGTTTCAACAGAGGCTTTGACTATTGGAAAAGATACTGCAGTTTCTACAAATACTATATTCAATGGATCTATAGATGATGTGATAATATTTAATAAAACTTTAACTTCTGCAGAGGTTGCGAGTTTGTATAGTGCACAGTCAAATAAATATTCAAATAACTTTACAGGTTTAGCAGTTGGATCTCACACAATCAAAGGATATGCTGTTGATTCTGCTGGAAATAAGAATCAGACTGAAACTAGAACGGTTACACTTGAAGCGACTGCAGATACAACATTCCCATCAATAAGCATAATCTTCCCTTCTAATATTACATATATCACAACATCTTTGGAATTGAATTACACTGCTTCTGATGAAACTGCTCTTGGAAGTTGTTGGTACTCTCAGGATTTGGGAGTTACGAATGTTAGTTTTGTTGGGGGATGTGGGAATAATGCTTCATTGACTGCTTCGGAGGGAAGCAATACTTGGACTGTTTGGGTTAATGATACGAGTAATAATGTGAATTCCTCTTCAATTACATTTGGAGTTGATACAACTGCTCCAACAATAACAGTTACAAGTCCAGGAAACATAACTTATAATTTATCAAATAGTGTTACCATTAATTTCACATCTTCTGATGAGACTGCGATAAGTTCAAGATGGTTCTACAACGGAACTGGGAATACAACCTATACAGATGTTGTAATTCAAGTATTGGCTGATGGGCAATATACATTTATATTTTATACTAATGATAGTTCGAATAATGTGAATAGCACAAATGTTACATTTGTTGTTAGCACTGCAAACACTGGTTTGTCTTCATGTTTGTCGCAGTGTACTGAAAATGAAGGTTGTGTGATAAATGATGCTTGTCATTTGGATAGTTCGATGTGCTCTGGAAGTTTGTGCCAGTTTAACAATTTGACATTATCTGCACAAATTAAAACTGGAACGGATTCATCTGGAAATGCTCTTAATTTGAATTTGAATATAACCTCAACTGCTTCATCCCCCGTTTTGTTCTTATCTGGAGGAGCAATTAATTTCTCCGGAAGTGCAGGGAGTGTTGGAGGAAATGCAAGCATAGTTAATATTACTGTTTATAACTTGTTTAATACAACAAATGCCTTTTTCTATGGAACTGGAGGAGCTTCTTCAACAAGCGCTAAGGGAGGGAATGGAGGGATTTTGCAGATAAATGCTCATGGAATTGTGAGATGGTTTAGCGATCAATTGTATGGTTTATCTTCAAATTCTCCAAGATTAACTGGGGGGGCATCCAATGAAGGAACAAATGGAACAACTGGAACAAAAACTTTCAATAAGGATTTGAGTTGTACTTCTTCTAGATTTAGGGATGTAGATATATCTGATGATGGTGCAGTGAATAGTAACGAACCTGCATTGATAGCAGAAAATTATAATAATCTCCTTGGAGAGGAAGGGTATGTTGAAGCATATGATATTAGTTGCGACGATAAACTGAATGTTGTTGAATTATCAAGAATTGGGCTGAATTATAATACTAGGTAAATTTATTGTGTGCAGTCGTATCTACTTAGTATTATGAAGTAAAAACATAGAAAATTGATATAAATATAATCTGTTTAATTTTGTAGATGACAAAATTTAATATTTAGAAGATAATTATTATAAGTGGTGCATGTTATCAATAGAGTTATTATTGATTTAGCGTATATGGCTTCAGAAAGCTAAGCTCTTACGTGCAGTCATAAAGTTTATAAGGGTAATTTAATCATTTAAAACTATGGCTAAAATTGATAAATTTATACAAAGACAAGGAACTGGATTTGGAAAGGCAGTTGTTGCCGGATTGGCTTCTTTAGTTTTAGCAGGTCCAATGGCCACAAATTCAGGTGCACAGGTTCAACTAGCAGATTCATTTCCGACTTGGTATTTTAAATTTAGGGATGCAGACACGGGGATTGAGACAAATATTTTTAATATAGGACAAAAGTTAGAAGTTGATGTTTATCTAGATGGAAACGATTATTTTCCAAGGACTAAAACAAATAGTGTACGTAGTGTAGATTATAATTTTCAGTTTAGCGATACTTCATCTTTGATTCCAAGACAGGCAATTGTAAGAACAAATGACTTTTGGGGTGGAAAGGCTACTGGTTCTGGAACAGTATTACATACAAATTTTAATGCAAACGGGAGTATTGGTCAGGAAAGTATAGTCTTGGGTGGAACAAATACTGCTTATGGAGATAATAGAATTTCAAGTTATATTTTTGACATGGGAGAGTTAGCAACAAATAAGTTAGTTCAACTTAGTTGGGTTTATCCTGATTCAGGTATGCTTACTAGTCATACAAGTACAAGGAACGGTGCTGGTCAGATAATTGATTGGTACATAAATGGTGCTCCAGACTTTAATAATTCTACAGGAATTAATGGACAGTTTTTGCTGAATTCTGGACAAACGGGTGTGCCTGAGCCACAAGGTTTTGTCTTAGGTCTTGTTGGAGGAGCGGCTTTAGCTTTGAGAAATAGAAGAAGATATTATTCTGATGTTGCTGGGAAATTGGGATTTGATAGAAATGGAAGATGTTTTGGGACAAAGAAATAATTAGAAATCGATTTGAATAGTTTTTTATTAAAAATTGCAAAATAGAAAGATTTATATAATATCAATTGATATTATAAGTATGGAAAGCGAAGTTGTAGGTAAAAAAAGTTATATTGAAACGAATGATATAGCTAGAAGTCCAACACTTCAAACTGTTATGATGGTGGAAAAATTTATTGAAGAGCATTCTGGGGAGTATAAAAAAACAGAGTTATTTAATAATTTACCAAAAAAAGTGATGTGGCAGACTTTTCAAGTGATAATGGAATATTTAGATGAAATTTATAAAATAGTTTATGATAAAGAAGGTTATGTAGTTTATATTTGGAACCCTGATTTTTATAATAAAATAAAAAATAGAAAAGGAATAAACTTATGAAACCAGAGAAAATTGTTTTTGTTGATGATAGTTTAGAAAAATCTTTTAACGAACTGAATAGTGAGGATTCTATTAAGAAAGGATTAACAAAAGCAATAAGGGAATTAACAGACGATGCTTTTTGTGGAAGAAATGTAAAAAAGAATCTAATTCCTAAATAATTAATTCAAAAGTATGGACTTAACAATTTATGGATTTATAATCTTCCAGATGGATGGAGAATGCTTTATGTTCTAACTCCTTCTGAAAATATAGAGATAATTGCAGTTATTCTTGATTGGATGAATCATAAGGATTACGAGAGATTATTTAACTTCTAATGCATTTTATCGTCGATAAAGCACTCAATAAGATTTAAAAAGATAAAAAGGTTGTATAAGTGATGAATAAAAGAGGATTATTGGCTTTAGTTTTCACTTGTATTTTTGCTTTGAGTTTTGTTTCTGCGTCTAGTCCGAATGTTACAACGTCATCAAATACTGCAAGTATAACTTCTGGAGGAAATGATATTTATTCTTATGAGGTTAATTATAATTATACTGGCACGGTTGCTACAGTTACGGCGACAGGGCATCTTGGAGAGGACGGAGTTGATGCTACCTATGGAAGTATGGTGAAGGATGGAATTTTGAGTGTATATGGCTCTAGACTTGATGCGTCTGCTCAAGGTAACAGTTCTGATGGAGAGCTGTTTACTCTTTCTGGTTTGGATGGAACTGCTGCTTTGAGATATGCTTATTTCATATTAAATGATACATCTGGAATTTATGTTTATTATAATAATACTGCTGAGACAACGGTTGCTTCAAGTAGTGTTGGTTTTGCTTCAGGAGGAGGATTTGCTGGAGGTTCTGGAACAGCATATGTTTTAGAGTCAGATACATTGAGTAAGGGAATTGAGAAAAAGTTAAGTAAGGGAGATTCATTTAAGTTTGGGTTGGAGGGGTCTAAGTCAAGTTATGTTGTAGGAGTTATTGCTGTAGAAAACTCAAGCGTTGTTCTTGGCATAAAGAAAGGAGTTAGTATCTCTTTGGCATATGGTGAAAATAAAAGAGTAGATTTGGATGATGATGGCGCAGAGGATATTGTTTTGAAGGCTGAAAAGGCAGATGATGGGGTTAAATTATTTATAACTGATAATATTGTTGCTGAAGATGCTGTTTCTGCTCCTTCGGAAGGCATTAAAGATGCTGGAGGGAGCAGTGTGCCTGTTAAGAAGGAAGTTACATATTCTTCTCCCTATATGGAGAAAGTGACTTCTGCTGTTCAGAGCACAGTGAGTGGGTTCTTTTCGGGATTGTGGAAGTCGTTTGTTGAATTGTTTAAGTTTTAATCAGTTATAATAAGATATAAAAAGATAGTTTTTTATAAGATATAAAGATGAAAAATTGGCTTAGATGGACGTTTAGAACTTTGTTTGCTGTAATGATTTTATATCATATTTGGAACTTTTATTATTTTGGATTTGATGCTTTTCAAATTTTAAAGCCTAATTTAGCTGTACATCCAAGCATCTTTTCAAAATTATTGGTTCTTTCTGTATATCTCATTGGAAATTTGATTAATTATATATTCCAGATTGTTTTACCAATTACATTCTTTTATTTTGGATTTGTTTACAAGGGAGATGAATATCAAGATTACAAAAATCCATATTCTTCTGCAAATAGCCAAGATAATGAGTTTAAGTTTAGCTAAACTTAAACAGTTAGACAATTCTAAAGAAGTTGTATTTTCCTATTGATTTTACGAGGACAAAGTGTTTATTTAATTCTAGGAGTTTTACAATCATTACTCTGTTTTCATATGCATCATATGTTGTTTGCTTGTCCCCTAGCAGGTATTTTATAATTAAATCTCTGTCTGGGTCAACTTGAAAGTTTTTATCCAATAGCGCTACAATTCTAATGTATTCTGGTTGTTGATTTGTTGTTACAAAATAGGTTATATTCAGTTTGTTTAGTGTTTCTCCGAAGCCTTTTGTTTTTATATCGTCTGCAATTTTGTCAGTTTTCAAATCTTGAAGTTGCACATGATTTCTTCCTGAATATAGAGAAAGAATTTGGGCAGTTCCTCCTGAAATAAAGTATTGATTATTGTCCATTGTTGAAGAAAGGTATTCTGCTGCTTGTTTAGCTTCTTTTGCCTCTGGGCCTATGACCTCTCTTGAATGTTGGAAAGAAGCTGGAAGTAACAATAGAAGAACAAGAATTAGGAATATGATTCCAGAAGTTTTATCTTGGAATATTTTGCTCAGAGAATAGACGAAATAGCTAAAGAACAAACAGAAAGTGAATATTATTATTAGTTGATAGTAATCGTGGAAGAAAAGGATTCTTGAAAGAAGAACCCAATACAAAAATGATGAAGTTAGGAATGCAATAAGAATTGTTTTAATCTTTTTATCTGTTTTTATTATGAATAAAGAAACAATTCCAAGCAAAGCAGGGAAAAATACTTGAGGAGTTAGATAACTAATTAGGTCTTGAATTAGTTGAGTGTATATTTTCCAATTTAGAATTGAATAAGTGTTAGTTAATGCTCCTCCAAGAAAGTTATTGTATAGATAATAGTAGGAATATGCGATAATGACAAGTATAGTAGTCCAGGAAATTGATTTTGTTATGTTATCTCTGTTTAATTTATTGATTATCGATTGTAGTTTGTTGGTTAAGATAGTAGATTTTGTTGATAGATAGTAGATAATCGCCATTCCGATAATTAGGCTCACTAAAGATAATATAAAATAGGACATAAAGTTTCTTAAAAATAGCAGTAAAATACCGACGATAAATGCTGTTAAAATTGAAAATAATATGAATTTACTTCCCGATTTCGATTTTTCTTTTTCATCTTTAAGGAAAATGAAAAGAAGAATAGGAATTGCTATTAAAACTGCAGAGACTTTTGTTAATATAGCTAAAGCAAAAAGCAAAGAAGCTGTGAAAAATAGTTTGTTTGAGTTTTTCTCTTTGAATTTTTGCAACGAAAGTAGGGAAAAGAACAAAAAGGACAACATCAAAGTATCTCCAACTATTAGAAATGAGGAATAGTTAACTATTGGGGAAAGTGCAAGGACTAGAATTAGAATAATAGAAAATGGTTTTGGAAATATGGTGTTTGAAAATAGATAAACTGATAGAAGGAATAGGCAACCCATGAGAAATGCAAAAAGGTGAGTGTTTGATTCTAGGGAATTGAAAGGAAGAAGCTTATATGTTATGAGAAGGCCATATTCATAGACTGGAAGGTGGTTTATTACTTTTATTGGGGCAGTGTTAAGCGGGTTTGCAAGATAATTATATTTGAATTCTGTTAGGTTTCCAGAGTTGAGCATATTCAGTGCTGGCTCAACTGATTCCTGGTATTTTATGAATCTATCTTCGGTTAGGGAGTTCTCGAAATAGGGAAGTTTGATATATAGGAACAGAAGGAGGATTAGAACGAACAGAACTGAGTATATTATTTCCTTTTTTGAGAATTTTTCTTGGAATTTTGAGGAGATTTCTTCTCTATAGAGGAAGAGTGTCAATAGAGAAAGGGCAAGGATTGCTATGTTAAGGTAGGGCTGGGCGAACTGAAGAGGTATTCCTGAGATGTTAAATAAAACTAGCAGGACTAGTATTACTATAATTGAATAGGAGAGTATTTTTTTCATCTTCTTTCTTGGAACTATATAGGATATGAGGTTTTTAAGGATTGTTAAAGAATAATTAAAGTTTCGATTTTACTCGTTTTTGAATATTTTTAGGATAGGATTTCAAATATTCAATCAGCTTTTTTTTATCAATTCTTTTTTTGAATTCTTTCAACAACTCCGCGTCCATGTATAATTTATAGTATATCATATCAATGAACGTCTTTTCAATGTCCGAATAGGGAATATAAAAGTCTCCATCTTTATAGTAATCGAAGCCGAAGAAGTATTTTTTGTCGATATTTCTAATGAGTACATTACTTTCCATAACTTTCCTTATTCCTCTTCTTGTTTTCTTTGTAGTCAGGACAACAGGATTTGTTTCTTGTTCCCAGAGATTATGGTAGCTTAGTGCATTTTGAAGCCCTAGATATGCAGGCTGAAAACAGAATACTATAAGGGTAATATCTTCGTATAAAGTGTAATAGCCCTTTGTTAGTCTTTTTATTTTGTTTTTCAAAATAAGATTTCTTATTATTTTTTTCGAATATTGCTTCACATTTTTTTTATTCTTTATTATTCTTTTAATAGACTTAAAGTCGACAACTGCGCTCTTTTCAAAAAGTTTTTCAATTTCTAGCAGATATTTTTGTTTTCCCATTTACCATTTTCCTATATAATTTAACATCTCATTAGTTTTTGGCACAAGCCCTTCCAGAATCAACGTCTTTAAATCATCTTCATCTTTTGGATTTTTAAATTCTTTCAAAAGTCTTTCCAATTCTTTTCTTACCTTATTTTTGTCTGAAATAAACCTCAATAAGAAATATATATCATATAAATCTCTTATTTTTAGCCTGGATAAATAGGCATTTACTTTTTCTTTTACTAATTCTTCTGCCTCCAGACATCTAACAGTAATAAAGTTACCGTCAATTTTTTCATAGTCTTTTAATTCTCCAGAAGACATCTTAAATATCGCTTCGAATCTTACATTTACATTATTTGATTTGAGATTTGAAAAGAGAGAGTTATCAGTTACTTTCTTTTTTTCTATTTTAAATCCCTGCTTTTGAAGGTTCTCAAAAACCTGATCGAGTTTTTTTGCATCTTTTGGAAGATAAACATCAATGTCTTCTGAGAATCTATTTCCAGAATAGCATCTCCAAATGGCTGTCCCTCCATGAAAAATTGCATTATCATATGTGTTGAATATCTCTTTAACTATCATATCTTGAGCTTCAGCTAGTTCTTTTCTTGCTCTTGTCCTCAATTTTAAGGCTATCGGTATTTTCATAGTTAACGAATGTTACCTATATGGGTAACTTTGGTAGTTTATAAACTTTTTGTTTTTTTAGGGATGTGCAGGTGTTAAAAATAAATTTTATAAATAATTATTCAATATCGAAAGACTTAAATAATGTTATAACATAGTTATAACATGGAATTAGTAAGACCAATTGTGAGAGTAGGAAATTCAGCAGGAGTTATCTTACCTAGAGAATGGCTTAATGGAAAAGCGAAGATTGAACTCATAGCTAGGCCTTTAGATATTAAAAAAGAAGTATTTGAGATATTGGAAGACTATTTTCAAGATATAATTGGAATTTATCTTGTTGGAAGTTATGCAAGAAATGAACAAAATGATGAAAGTGATGTGGATGTATTAGTTATAACTAATAGCATTAATAAATTAATCGAGAAGGGAAAGTATTCAATTAGTCTAATTTCAAAAGACAAGGTCGAATCAAGTTTAACTAACGGAATTATACCTATTCTTCCAATGATTAAAGAGGCAAGGCCATTACTTAATAGTGAATTAATAAAAGTGTATAAAGAAACTTCTCTAACAAGAAAGAATCTTGATTGGCATATTGAGGGAACAAAGTCAATTTTAAATGTTGTTAGAGCAGCAATAGATTTAGATAAAGATTGGCCTTCGAATTGTGGAGATTCAGAAGCATATTCTTTGGTATTAAGGTTAAGGGGAATTTATATTGTCGATTGTATGAAGAAGGGAAAAATTTGGACTAATACTGAGTTGCTGAAGATGATAAAGAAAATAACTGGGAGCTTAAAGGCTTATGGGGGTTATTTAAGAGTTAAGAATAGTAAGTCTTTGAAAGAGGAGTTGCCAATTGAGGAAGCAGAAAAATTATATAGTTATGTTTATTCTAGGATTAGGGAGCAGGAAAAATGGGTAAAAAGAGGAAAATAAAAAAAGCGATTCAAAGTCTTCAAAAAAGAATAGATGAACATAAACAGAAGATAGCAGAATATGATGGAAAAAATGATTATGTTAAGAAATATTGGGAGAAGGAAATTGGAACATATGAAACGCAGAAGGCTGATAAGGAAGCCAAATTGAAGAAAAAATAGTTTTGGAGTTAGATTATATTATATCTTTTCGAAACCAAATAAGTAAGATTAATTATTGAGTTTTTCTTTCAAGCTCCAAAATTTATTTTTTCCAACAATAACAGAATCTAAAACATTTATTCTCAAATCTTCTCCACTCTTAATCAATTTCTCGAATACTTTTAAATCTTCATTACTAGGTTTTGGGTTTCCAGAAGGATGATTATGTACTAATATTATCTTAGATGCAGAGTTTCTCACAGCTGGTTTGAATATCTCTCTAGGATGAACTAATGTGGCATCTAATGTGCCTATAAATATTGTTTCTTCTAAAATTATATTATTCTTCGTATCGAGCATTAATACAATAAAATGCTCTTGTTTCTTGTCTTTTAATCTTTCATGATACAAATCGAAGACATCTTTTGCGCATGTTATCTTCCTAATTGCTTTTTTTGCTAAGGATTGTCTCTTATTTAGCTCTGAAATTGCAAGAATTTGCATTGCCTTAGCTTCCCCCATCCCTTTTATCTTCTGAATCTCTTTTAGAGTACATTGATAGAGATTTTCTAATCCATATTCACTTATTAGCCTATTGGACATATCAATAACACTTTCTCCCTTTGTGCCCGTTCTTAGAATTATTGCCAGAAGTTCTGAATCACTAAGCGCTTCTACTCCTCGCTTAAGAAGCCTTTCTCTTGGGCGGTTTTCTTCTGGGATGTCAAAGATTTTCATTTATTAACAATTTGATTGGCAGTTTTATCTTTCTTTTTCTGTTTAAATGTAACTTTTCCCTTAATAACTTCTATGTCTAATTCTTCACCTTCACCAAATCCTGCTTCTCTTATAATCATGGGTGGAACATTCAAGACATATCTGTAATAATCTTTTTCTTTTGTTCTTTTTGACAATTGCTTTTGAAGTTTCATGTACAAACAAAGAATTTAAGATATTTAAGCTCTTCTGTACAGACACTACTTTAAAATGATTAATTCTGTACAGAAAGAGTTATAAACATTCTGTACATACTAAAATAATAAATGAAAGTAAAATTTAATGGAATAGGGTGGAAAAGCAAAATTGCTTTGAAGAGAGCAACATCTAGTATTTCAATAAATAAATTAGTCATTGAAGGATGTTGTCTAGAAAAAGGTCAAATTGTTTATTCTTATTTGGCAGAGGATGAAAACAAAAGACAAATAATGATAACTTATCTTGATGGAAAAAGAAGGAATAACGATGCAAGCTCAAAAAGAAGTTATGAATAAAATAAAAAAGGAGAGAATTGCAATATTTATAGATGGAAATAATTTTTACCATAGTATTAGGGAAATTTTAAAGCCAAATGAAAGAATAGATTATTATAAATTAATTAATTTACTTGCAGAAGAAAGAGATCTTATTCTTGCTCTTTATTATGTCGCTCCATTGGATAAGGAAGTAGACTATAATAAATATCTGAAACATCAAGAGTTTCTTTCCAAATTAGATCAAATACCTAAGTTTAAAGTAATTTTATGTAGTTTTAAAAAAATCAAGCAAATCAATGGAAATTTTACTTATATTATCAAAGGAGATGATATTAAGTTGGCTCACGATTTACTTCTCGGTTCATTTGACAATCGATTTGATGTAGCAACTATTGTAAGCGGAGATGAAGATTTTCTTCCATTGATTACAACAATAAGAAAAAGATTTGGTAAGAAAGTTGGAAATGCATATTTTAGGCGTAGCTCTTCTTATAAGTTAAGAATGGCCTGCGACTTTTATATTAATCTCAACAAACTATAGATAATTCGGTTACTTATATGACATAACTACCAATAAAAAAAGATTTTATCAGATATGGTTTTCTCTGAATACTTTTCATTTTTGACCTAACAAGTGGAGCAAATTCTTTTTTGTTTCTTG
>Ga0208373_1001445_pt1 | contig 31781 bp, 32 predicted proteins | sample RifOxyC2_FD_184036 | JGI IMG/M metagenome (GOLD analysis project Ga0208373, IMG submission 184036) | Soil microbial communities from Rifle, Colorado - Rifle Oxygen_injection C2 (SPAdes) | ecosystem: Environmental > Terrestrial > Deep subsurface > Rock core/Sediment | place: Rifle, Colorado... | reverse complement strand
AGAAAATTTACATGCCAAAATTGGCATTAAAAGGCGCGTGAAACACTAACCGTTTTGCGCAAAAAAAGAGACAGAAAATTATGTCTTAAAATAATTAAAAATTTGTCTAGAAAAAGGGCCCACCATATGGAATGCATCTTTCTAGTGCCGATCTTTCGGGTGCCAATCTTTCGGGTGCCGATCTTCGTGGTGTCCATTTTGACGGTGCAACTCTCACGGGAGCAAAGGTTACTGGCGCTCATTTAGATAGCGACTCATTTGAAACATTGATCAATGAAAGCATCACAGATTTTTCTCGAGTCTATTTATCAGGAGCCAATTTATCAGGACTTGATTTAAGCGGGTTAATTTTTAAAGGTGCCAATCTTTCTGATGCCAATCTTTCGGGTGCCAATCTTTCGGGTGCCGATCTTTCGGGTGCCGATCTTCGTGATATCATTTTTGATGGTGCAACTCTCACGGGAGCAAAGATTACTGGCGCTTCTTTAGATAGAGTCTCATTTGAAACATTGAGAAAGGCAGGCATCACAGATTTTTCTCAAGTTAATTTATCAAGAGCCAATTTATCAGGACTTGATTTAAGCGGGTTAATTTTTGAAAATGCCAATCTTCGTGGTGTCCATTTTGACGGTGCAACTCTCACGGGAGCAAGGATTACTGGCGCTCATTTAGATAGAGTCTCATTTGCAGCATTGAAAAGGGCAGGCATCACAGATTTTTCTGGAGTTGATTTATCAGGAGCCGATTTTCTTGGTGTCAATTTTAGCGATGCAACTCTCACGGGAGCAAGGGTTACTGGCGCTCATTTAGATAGAGCCTCATTTGAAACATTGAAAGAGAAAGGCATCACCGATTTTTCTCGAGTTGATTTATCAGGAGCTGATCTTCGTGGTGTCAATTTTAGCGGTGCAACTCTCACGGAAGCAAAGGTTACTGGCGCTCATTTAGATAGAGTCTCATTTGAAGCATTGAAAAAGGAAGGCATCACCGATTTTTCTCGAGTTGATTTATCAGGAGCCAATTTATCAGGACTTGATTTAAGCGGGTTAATTTTTAACGGTGCCAATCTTAAAGACGTTAATTTTTCCGGGACTAATCTTCATGGCACCCACTTTGAAGATTTTCGTAAACGTTTTCATTTTCGTGAAGCAAAACGGGCTAATCTTTCTGGTGCAGATTTTAGCGGTGCTAATCTTTGTGAGGCAATTGGAATAGAAGACTACTGGCGGCTTGATGCAGGGCATGAGCACTTGGATGAGCAGGACATGATATTTTTAAAGAAAAGTTCAGATAAAACGGATGATAGGGCGACAAACCAAAAAGACCATGTTGAAGCATTTAAACAAAAATATCACGCTGATTATCCAGAAGGGCTTGGATTATTTAGCGGTTTATCGCGTGAAAAAGGTTTCTTGCAGGAACTTAAGCCCGGCTATTCTTGGGCTAAACAAGCCTATTTAATCGTTCGACATGCGCAAGAAAATCCGGGCAGTCGAGCGGCAAGCATTTTAAAGGGGATGGGCATTGGTTTTGAGTATACTGAACCTGATGCTGCTGTTCATGCTTCTGCAGTTTCTCCAAGCTGCGGTGGCGGTAGTGGGGGCAGCGATTAAAATATTTTATTTTGACGTTAACACAATCTTCAACACAAGCCGCTGATTTTTTTTCGGCAAAAATATTTTTTAAATTGAAAAATGTTATAAAAAATAATTGCTCAACAATAAATTATTCTCCATATGCTTTTTCTGCCAGTGCCACAGCGCCGCAAATGCCGGAGTTTTGTCCTAGTCCCGGCGGGACAATGTACTGATCTGTTTTTTCTAGAATCAGCGATTGATTAATGTAGCCGGCTAAATAAGCGATTAATTTTTTTCTTATCGTTGGAAATAATGGCTGTTGCTTCATGACGCCGCCGCCTAAAATAATTTTTTTCGGCGATAATATCAGCGTGTAATTCGCTGCTGCATAAGCTAAATAATCTGCTTCCAAATCCCATGCTTCATGATCCGGCGGTAAATCCAGCGCAGATTTTACTTTCCACCGTTTTTGAATCGAGGGACCGGTTGCCAAACCTTCTAAGCAATCTTTGTGATAAGGACAAACACCTTCGAAAGGATCTTTTTGTTTATCATGCGGTACAAAAATATGTCCCATTTCCGGATGCATCAACCCATGCAGTAATTTTCCGTCAGCCATTCCGCCGCCGCCGATACCTGTGCCGACAGTTAAATAAATAAAGGTATCTAAACCTTGTGCTGCGCCCCAGCGGTATTCACCGAGCGCGGCGCCATTCACATCCGTATCAAATCCGATTGGCACGCCTAAGGCTTTTTGTACTTTGCCGACGATATCATAATTTCGCCACGGCAATTTTGGTGTGGTGGTGATGAATCCGTAATTTAAAGATTTTGGATCAGGTTCAATGGGTCCAAAACAAGCAATGCCAACAGATGCTAATTTTATTTCTTTTTGTATTTCTTTGAAGTAATCAAAAACTTTCGGCATCGTTTCTTCGGGCGTTGTCGTGGGAATCATGACGCGTTTGGAAATGTTTCCAGAAGAATCGCCGACTGCACAAATAAATTTTGTACCGCCTGCTTCGATCGCACCGAATAATCGTGATGTCATGATGAATCTCCCTTATCTTATTTTCTTTTTCCTTTTCCCTATTCCCTATTTTTTATCCAATATGCGCACTGATTGCAAAAATAATCACGGAAGCAATTAAACAAATTAAACCCATCCATAAAATGCGGGCAGATTTTTTGCCGCAGTTTTTCCATTCTTTGCAAGCCCATCCCCAAAAGTTTGAGGTTAAAATAATAAACGTCATAAATAAAGGCCAAGCAAGAACAGGACCCAGTGAGCCGATTAATTGTGTGGATTTGCTGTAGAAAATTAAAGAGCAAAACCAAAATGCGCCCATGATAATGGCAAAAATAAAATACAGCGGTGTTTTATTTGAGCGGTATAAATGCGCCGAATGATTTTTGTGGTGGAGATAAAGCATGTAAATCGCGTAAGGAATAAAAGTAAACACTAAAAATCCGGGCCACATAATATTTGCTGCGCCTAAATGATGCACGCCTAATTGCGTTGCCGTTGTTTGCATCGGTACACAAAGTGCAAAGGTGAAATTTTCTCCGGCAGAAAATAAACCGGCAATAATTGCTAAAAAAACGCCTGCGCCGTAATGTTTGGAATGCAGATGAGTTTCAGATGTTTCTGCTGATGGATTATTTTTGCTGCGTAAGTTTCCAGCAATCGTTGAAAAAATTAAACCTAAAATAGCCAGCAGTGTACCGAGAATAGTTAAGCAACCTAACCGCGTTAAAATTTGATCGGTATGCAAAGTAATAAAGGGCAAGAAAAATCCTAAACCGGTTGCAAGACCAATACAGATAACTAAAGCTAATCCAATGCCGATCCAGTCAATCGCTAAAGCCAAACCGATTTGACCCATGCCGAATAATAAACCGCCGATTGCCATGATCAAAATATAGTGCATAGGCACGGCTTCATACACTTTAAAAATATCCGGCGAAATAAAATAAGCAAATACCCAAGGCAAAATTAAAAATGCCCAAATGGAATATTGAAACCAGATATGTTCAAAATTCCATTGTTTGACAAATTTAGTCGGCAAGGCAAATGAACCGTTAATGATGCCGGCAAAGCCCGCAAGCAGTAATGCGTTGATGATGATCATGTTCATGGCAGGTTCCTCGTGGGTGTATACCCTTCGTCTTTTGCTTTTCGGCTTTGTTGGCATCGTCGAGAAAGCAAAATAGTATTTCGTACATCCCTGTACTCAACCCCTTCGGGGTCAAAATTACTACGTAATTTTGGGCTATTTTTGCACTCCTGCAAAAATGGTCGGGTCTATTTGTACCAACCTAAGAAATCTCATTCGCGATTGGTATAAGTAGAGACACGATTTATCGCGTCTCAATTGATCTGGAAATTAATTTTTATCTTGGAATATTCTAGAGGGAATATCATCAGAAAGCAACTTTGTAAAAGTATAAAATCATTGCAGAATATTGCTTGATCAGTACAATAGCTAAAGACTGAGAAAAGGAGAGGAGATAATGCCAACACCGGCTGAAAAACGTAAGGCTTTGATAGAAGCTTTAGAAGAAGATGGTGCATCCGTTGTGTTAGAAATATATGAAGAACTGAAAGAGGATAGTGCTTGTGATATTTTATGTTCAAATCACCTGCCATTTCTTCTGCCCAACTATCCTAATGAATGTTTTATTGCTACTGACATCACTTTTGTTTTGCTGGCAGCAGGTTTGGGATTAAGAAATACGTTAGAAATACTGCATGTCTATAATGTTGATTTATGTTGTGATCAAGCAATTACTTTTAAACCTTCACCCTCAACTTCTTCCTCTCGATTTTTTTCTAAAGACAGCAGCGAGACCATCAGCAGCACTGATACTGTTGACGCTGACACTGCTTGTCCGGAATTTGTTCCCTCTGAATCCAGTGAAGTCACTTATCCTTTAAAAGAAGCGGTGCGCTGTAATCAAGTTGCTTGTATTGAATTTTTATTAAACAGTGCGCAGGTGCTTCGTCGTTGCGAAGAAGACGAGCTTCAAAAGAAAATGAGAGAATTAATTGCACTGGCGAAATTAGTCAAGGCAAAACAAGCAGAAAATGCTTTAAACTGTTGGGCGATAAGGGAAGGCATTCGTGTTAAGTCTGTTCATCATGTTCGTCTTAAATAAATTTAAGTTAAATTTGATATCGCAGAAATATTCCCAATGTTTTTTCATGTTTTGGTCATCTCATTTTTATGCTATAAAATAGCGTTTAATCATTTGAAAATATTTCTGCTATTTTCCAACAACGCTTCAATTCGTTTTAAGGTTAACGTTTTTCCCAGCAAAACTAATGTCACATCAATCGGCGGTGAGATGCTACTGCCGGAAACCGCAATGCGAACAGGCTGTGCGACTTTTCCCATTTTTAATCCGCTTGCTTCAGAAACTTGCGTGATCACTTGATGAATAGCTTCTTTTGCCCAAGTTTCAAGTGATGATAATTTTTCGTGTACAGCTTTTAAAGCGGCTAAAGTTTCTTCATTCAAATGTTTTTTGCAGGCGTCTTCATCGTATTCTTTAATATCATCTAAAAAATAATGACTCATCTCTGCCATTTCTCGCAGTGTTTTTGCGCGTTCTCTTTGCAACGAAATTAAAGTATGAAGATCACATTTATATTTGGGTTTGAGATTTAAAATTTTTAATTGTTCTTCGAACAGTGGAATAATTTTTTCCACTTCCATTTGCATTAAGTAATGCTGGTTCAGCCACAATAATTTTTCCTGATTTAATTTTGCTGGCGAATTGTTAATGTAAGTGCCGTCAAAAAATTCAATCATTTCTTCTTTAGAAAAAATTTCCTGATCGCCGTGCGACCAGCCTAAACGCACTAAATAATTTAAAACCGCTTCGGGCAAAAATCCTTGATCGCGATAATCTAATAAATTCGCAGCGCCGTCACGTTTAGAAAGTTTTTTGCCATTTTCTGCGAGAATAGAAGGCACATGTCCGTATACAGGAATCGGCGCGCTGAATGCGTTGAGCAAATTAATTTGGCGCGGTGTGTTGTTGATATGATCATCGCCGCGAATCACGTGTGTTATTTGCATATCCCAGTCATCTACAACAACTGTAAAATTGTAAGTCGGCGTGCCGTCAGAACGCGCAATAATTAAATCATCCAGTTCGCTGTTTTGCGTCACGATTTTTCCACGCACCATGTCTTCAAATTCCACCACACCTTCTTCAGGATTTTTAAAACGAATCACATACGGCGCAAATTTATCTTCTGGCTCATGATGACGACAGTAGCCGTCGTATTTGGGTTTCTCTTTATTTTTTAATTGTTCTTCGCGTAAATTTTCTAAACGTTCTTTTGAACAGTAACAACGATATGCTTTGCCTTCGGCTAATAAACGCTGAATCATTTCCATGTAACGCGCATAACGTGAGGACTGATAAATAATTTCTTCATTGTCATGATTTAAGCCTAACCATTTCATGCCTTCAATAATAGCATCCACAGCTTCTGCGTTGTGACGCTCGCGGTCTGTATCTTCAATGCGCAGTAAAAATTCGCCTTTAAAATGACGTGCAAAAAGATAACTGAATAAAGCAGTGCGTGCGCCGCCAATGTGTAAAAAACCAGTGGGACTTGGCGCAAAACGTGTGCGGATAAGGGTAGGCATAAAAATTATCCTATTAAATTTTTTTAAAAATGCTTTTATAAAAAAAATATTTTAGCAGGGAAAGTGATTAAGGGGAAGTTTTCGTAGCGACAGATCATGATCTGTCCGGTCACGACCTGTCATTCCTTCAATCATCATCACTGTATTGTTGCAAATAATTTCTTCAAGCATTATCCCATAAAATGAAACTTGCTATTGTATATACAGGTGTATATAATATGATTGACTTTGAATGGGATGAGTCTAAAAACCAAAATAATATCCGTAAGCACGGTATCGACTTTAACGATGCAGGGTTAATTTTTTCTAACTTTACTTGGAAATGGTTAGATAGACGTTATGTTTACGGAGAAGTCAGAAAAGCAAATCAACATGAGCGACAAATCTATGAAGAAAAAATTAAACAAAAAAACACAAACTGATTGGAAAAAATTGCGACGTATGAAAGACAGTCAAATTGATTACTCTGATATTCCGCCCATTAATTTTGAAGAATTAGGTGAGGGACAGTTGCAGTTGCCGATTGCTAAATCGCCTTTGTCAATTAGGATTGATCAAGATGTGGTAGCGTTTTTTAAAAAAGGCGGAAGAGGTTATCAATCTCGCATGAATGCAGTTTTGCGTAGTTACATGCATCATTTTAAACATCATCACAGCATTTCCCGTTAACACTTTCTAAAGCAGCATGGAAAACAGCTAAAATGTTTTTGCGGCGATTTGTCATCTGATTATTTTATGCTATGATTCAGTTTTTTTAAACTGGAGAAAGGAGAGCAGCATGTCAGAAACAATTGAAGATTTAACGGTTGAATATATTGAAGATGGCATTACCAAAGTTAAACAGCTTGATAAAGAAATTTTAAGCAAGGGCGCATGGTGTACGATTATGTTTAAATATCAGGATTGGAACGCTAAAGATAATGCTTATGGTCCTGAAAAATTTTCTATCCGCCGTTTCCAAAAACAAAACGGACGTTATTTTTTAAAATCAAAATTTACGATTTCAAGCAAAGATCAAGCAGAAAAAATTATCGCTGTGCTGAAAAAGTGGATGAGTTAATCATGATTATCGTCGCCATTCTGCCGACATCTTTCGCACGGCGGTAGGAATAAAATAATTTAGCATTAGCAAATGTACAGTAATCACCGCCGTAAATGTTTGTCATGCCTAATGAGTACAATTGCAATTTAGCGATTTCATAAAGATCGGCGAAAAATTTTGGCGGACTTTGCGGGCAGGGCGAGGGCTTAAAACAATTTTCAAAATTTTTATTTTGTTTTGTAAATAAATCTTTTACCTCCAAACCGATTTCAAAATGCTGTTGAGAAATTGCAGGTCCTAACCAAACAAGCAAATCTTTAGGATGAGATTGAAATAATTTTACGCCGTTAAAAATAATGTTGGCTAATAAACTTCGCCAGCCGCCGTGAAGCGCGGCAATTTCTGTTCCGTTTTTATTGCAAATTAAAATAGGCAGACAATCAGCAGTGCGGACAACGCAGGCGATATTTGATTCCGATGTGTAACTGCCGTCATAAGAATTGTGAGTAAGCGGCGATTTGTCTTGACAATGATCCAAGTTAACCACAGCATTTCCATGCACTTGCTGAAGCCAGCAAGGTTCAAACGGTAAATCAAAAGTTTTTTTGAGTAATGAAAGATCACCAAAATTTTTTGTCGTGGTGAGCGCAAAAATATTTTTAGGGGCAGACCAACTGGGAAAAATAATTTTAGTTACCATTTTTCAACATGCACTCGGTCTTTGCGGTAGCGGTTTAATTTTTCTTGTTTCACATCCGTATAGCCTACAGCAATAATGCAAAACGGTGTGATGTTTTGAGGCAGATTAAAAAATTTTTTTGCCGTTTCTATACGCTCTTGATGGGGATAAACACCAATCCATAATCCGCCTAAATCTAAAGCGCGCGCTGCTAATAAAATATTTTGCGTGGCAGCAGATAAATCTTCTGCCCAAAAAGGAACATCATCTTTATTTAAAGATTCATCAACACAAGGAATAATGGCAGCGGCTGCGTGTTTGCAAACAGCTCCATGCGGTGAAACTTCGGCTAATTTTTCTAGCGTAGTTTTATTTTGAACAACGATAAAATGCCACGGTTGAATATTACGTGCCGACGGCGCACTCATCGCGCATTCTAATAATTGATGAATGATTTCATCCGAAATTTTTTTATCATGAAAACGGCGAGTGCTTCGGCGTGTTAAAATAGTTTCTAGGGCTTGCATGAAAATTTCTCCTCAGAAATACGATAAATAATAAATAAAACGATGGTAATAAGCGGCAGTAATAAATCAATATAAAAAACGGGACCCGCATTGCCCGGATGATAATTAGCATACAGAATCATTTGCTTAACATGTCCATAAGCAGCACCCCAAGCAAAAGCACCATTCATAATAATGGTTGCGAGCCAAAAATTTCGGCGAGCCCAAATGCAGAGAATACCTAAAATACCTAAACCAAGATTCGCTATGCCAACTTCATACTGAAAAGGACTGCCTGCCGGCCAACCGATATATTCGGCAGTTTGAGCAGCATAAAAAACATGAGCAATAAAAGCTAATATGCCGCAAATACCCATGCCAATTAATAAGTACAGTAAAAATAATTCTATTACACGGTGCAATGTGCGTGGTGTTCTGGAAGAAACAATGTGGATTAAAGCCAGAACGATCATGAGTCCATAAAGATAGACGAAAATCATTTGTGTTACTCCTTTGTTTTAAAACGTCATTATCATAGCATAAGTAAAACAATATAACATTGCTGCCGTTAAAATTTTTATGGTATTCTTTTGTGAAAAAGAAAAAAAAGAAAAGGAAAAAATTTATGAATGAATTTCCTTCTTTATTAAACCGCATCGGCAACACACCGATCATTCAATTAAATTTTAAGGTTAAACCTACTTTATTAGCGAAATTAGAATATCTAAATCCGGGCGGCAGCATTAAAGATCGTGCTGCTTGGTTTATGGTTCAAGCAGCAGAAAAAGACGGACGTTTAAAATCAGGCGGCACCATTGTTGAAGCATCTTCTGGTAATCAAGGGATTGCGCTGGCAATGATCGGCGCGGTCAAAGGTTATCAAGTGATTATCACCGTACCGGATCGAACAAGCTTTGAAAAAATTTCTACGCTGCAGGCTTACGGCGCAAAAGTTTATGTTTGTCCTGACACGGATAATTTAGAAGATCCCGAAGGTTATCATGCCAAAGCAAAAAGTTTATTTCATTCTATTCCCGGCGCTTTTATGCCGAATCAATATTACAACACAGCAAATCCACAAGCGCATTATGAAACCACGGGTCCTGAAATTTGGAAACAAACGAATGGAAAGCTGACACATTGTTTTATCGGTATGGGAAGCTGCGGTACCATTACTGGTGTGGGACGTTATTTAAAACAAAAAAATCCAAACATTAAAGTGATTGGCATTGATGTAGCCACTTCGAAATTATCCAGTCCTTCTTGTCCTAAAAAATATAAATCAGAAGGCATCGGTGTGGATGTGATTACGGATACGCTGGATTTTTCGGTGATTGATGAAATCATTCCGATTGAAGATGATGCTGTTTTTGCCATGACAAAAAAATTAGCTGCGCAGGGATATTTAGTAGGTTTATCCAGTGGTGCAGTAGCGCACATTGCTTTAAATTATGCCGAAAAAATGTCAGCAGCAGATTTAGGCGTTTTAATTTTTGCCGATTCAGGACGATCGTATTTGACAAAGGTATTTCAATGAATAATTTGTTTTTTATAGGGGCGATTCATGCATCGCTCTTATAACAAATTCTACAAAACACATTGCTTAGGCAATGATTTTATTTTGATTGATTCAGGCAAAATAAAACTTTCTCGAAAAAAAATTATCGCGTGGTGTGATCGACATACAGGTATCGGTGCAGACGGCGTTTTAATTTTGCATGTTGGAAAAATCAGCGCAGAATTATTTTTATTTAATGCTGATGGTTCTTCGGCTGAGAAATGTTTTAATGGTTTAAGATGTGCCGCGTATTATTTATATCATATTAGAAAATTTCCTTCCGATATTAAAATAAAAATGAGTGGTAAAATTTATCCGATAAAAGTTTTTAAAAAATCTGTTTCATTAAACATAAATTTAGAGGATATAAAAATTCTCGAAGAAAAAACTTTAAAAATAAAGGATCAAAAAATTACAGGTTATTTTGTTGATGTCGGTAATCCGCATTTTGTTGTGCTGCAAAAAACAAATGCAGATTGGCTCAACACTTTCGGCAAAGAACTTTCGGAAAATATTGTTTTCCCACATCGTGCTAATATAGAATTTGTTTGGCAGAAAAATAAAACGTGGCAATTATTAGTTTATGAACGCGGTTGCGGCATTACCTTATCTTGTGGTACGGGCGCTGCTGCTTGCGCTAAAGTGCTGCATGAATTAAATAAGATTAATCAAAAAGAATTTGTTTTAGAAATGCCGGGCGGAATATTAAAAAATAAAATGGACCAAAAAATTTTAATTCAGGCTGCAGATGCTGTCATCGTTTTTGAAGGAAAATGTTAGATGAAAAATAAACCTCTCCACATCGGTATTATTGCTGGCGAAGCATCGGGTGATAGATTAGGCGCTGGGTTAATGCGCGAATTAAAAAAATTTTATCCGGAAATTATTTTTGAAGGCGTGGGCGGTGAGCAGATGATGCGGGAGGGCTGCCATAGTTTATATTCCATGCATGCATTATCTCTGATGGGTATTGCTGAAATTATTCTGCATTTGCCGCGTCTTTTAAAAATCAGACATCATTTAAAAAAATTTTTCTTGCAAAAAAAACCAGATCTTTTTATCGGCATTGATTTACCAGATTTTAATTTATCTATTGAAGAAAGTTTAAAAAAGGCTGGCATTAAAACTGCGCACTATGTCAGTCCAACGGTGTGGGCATGGCGAGAAGGACGCATGAAAAAAATAAAACGTGCGGTGGATTTGATGCTGGGCATTTTTCCCTTTGAAAAAAATATTTATCAGCAATATCAAGTGCCGTATGAATTTGTCGGCAATCCGTTGGCGGATGAAATTTCAGTGGCGGGGGCAAGCTGTAATTTGTCTGTATCATCTAATCCTCAGGAAAAAGTATTAGCTATTTTACCCGGCAGTCGTCATTCAGAAATTCAGCAATTAACGCGTGATTTTTTGGAAGCGGCTGATCTTTGCAGACAAAAATATCCAGATTTGCAAATCATTACCTCGATGGTGAATTTGCAGCGTCAAAAAGAATTCGAAATAATTTTTAAAGAAACAAAATTAAATTTGCCGATTAAAATTTTACCGTGTGGTTTATCTCATGAGGCAATGGCAGCAGCGGATGTGATATTGCTTGCTTCTGGCACGGCAACGTTAGAAGCGTTATTATTTGAAAAACCGATGGTGGTTGCCTATCGTGTGAATTGGCTTTCTTATTTTCTCGCTAAATGTTTAATCAAAGTAAAACATGTTTCAATGCCGAATTTATTAGCAGGACATGAAATTGTGCCGGAATTTTTGCAAAAAAACTGCACGCCCAAAAATTTAAGCGAAGCAGTTATGAATTATTTTGAAAATCCAGATAAGATAAATCAATTAACAAAAGAATATCAGCAAGTGCGAAAAATGATTCAGCAAAATGCCAATGTGAAAGCAGCAAAAGCGCTGGTGAATTTATTGTAGGGGCGATTCATGAATCGCCCGTTACAATCAAAAAAATTATTCTTCGCTGATCGCGCTGACTGGACATTCAGGATCACAAGCGCCGCAATCAATGCAGGTTTCTTTATCAATCACTGCTTTGCTGCCAATCATTTTGATAGCGTCTACAGGACAAATTTCTACGCAGGCGCCGCATCCGGTACAAGTTTCAGCGTTTACTATTCTAGGCATTGTTTTTCTCCTCTATTATTTTTGCGTGTCAATGATAACGTGATTATAACGCTTCTTCAACCATTTCACATAAAATATGGGCAACTAAAGTATGTGCTTCTTGAATGCGCGCAGTTACATGGGCGGGAATCACGAGGCATTCATCAGCCAATGGTTTTAATTTACCGCCGTTGTTACCTGTCAATGCAATGGTAATTGCGCCTTTTGATTTAGCGGTTTCAATTCCTTTTAAAACATTTTGACTGTTGCCGGAAGTTGAAATGCCGATGACCACATCGCTGCTTTTGCACAATCCTTCTAATTGCCTCGAAAAAACTAGATCAAAATCATAATCATTACTGATCGCAGTGAGAATAGAAGTATCGGTAGTGAGTGCGATGGAAGCAATCGGGCGGCGTTCTTTTTGAAAGCGGCTGATAAGCTCAGCTGCCATGTGCTGTGAATCTGCTGCGCTGCCGCCGTTACCCATCCAGAAAATAGTGTGATGCGTTTTAGCCGCTTGAATTAAATGCGCGGCTATTTTTTCAATTTGCGGTATTAATTCATGCAGTTTTTCGATAGTTTCTTGATGCGTTTTAATAAGTGCTGAAATAGAGGTCATAGTAAATCCCTGTATTGTGAAATGTCATGAATTTAATCATCATATCGGACAAGAGCGCTGTTTTCAAGAGCGATGAAATATGGTTTAAGCCATATAAAAATATGGAACTTAATATGCAAGAAAGTTTGGATTTTTTTAAACAGGCAGCAAAAAAGAAAGGGGTTAAATATCAGCAAATGATTCGTGTGTTGCTGGATCATTATGCAAGATATTTTAAAGAAACAAAAAATTAATCTACATGAATCCATACATTCAATTGTTGGATAATAGTTTTTAACTCTGATTCTTTTAGCTGAGCAATTCTGGGTTCGATGAGACGTTTAATTGAAATGCTGCGGCAATGTTCAATTAATGCAAAACTAGTTACTTTTAATTGGTCGCGCGGCGGCAATTCAATATGTAGAGATGAAAAATCAGCATGACTTTGACTGCTGAGCGGACAAATAAAAACAAGATGACATCGTAGATAGCTTTTAAAAGTTTTTTTAGGTAGTATTTTATTCCTATGCCAACATTAACTTCATCTTCTGCTTTTCAGCCGTTAGCGATGCGAATGCGTCCGCAAACTTTGGAAGAATTTGCGGGGCAAGAACATCTTTTGACAAAAGGAAAACCTATTTTTAATGTCGTGCAGTCAGGGCGTTTGCATTCAATGATTTTTTGGGGACCGCCGGGCACAGGCAAAACAACATTAGCGCATATTATTGCCAATGCTGCTCATGCGCATGTTGAAAAACTATCGGCTGTTTTAGCCGGCGTGAAAGATATTCGCGACATCGTGCAAAAAGCAAAAGAGCGTTTGGAATCTGAACAGAAAAAAACAGTGCTGTTTGTAGATGAAGTGCATCGTTTTAATAAAGCACAGCAAGATGCTTTTTTGCCGCATGTAGAAGCGGGTACGATTATTTTAATTGGCGCAACAACTGAAAATCCTTCTTTTCAATTAAATAATGCCTTGTTATCGCGCACGCGCGTGTATGTTTTAAAACCGCTGCAGGAAAAACATTTATATCAAGTATTGGAAAACGCTTTAAAAAATAAAACGAAAGGGTTTGGTGAACGGTGTTTAGTTTTATCTCAAAGTTTAAAAGAAAAAATAATTGCCTCTGCCAATGGTGATGCAAGACAAGTGCTAAATTTGCTGGAAATTCTCGTAGATTTTGCAGAAGAAAAAAATGGCGAAGAAATTATTCCGGAAGAGGCTGCGCAGGAAGTTTTTTCTCACAGCGTCAGACGTTTTGATAATCACGGTGAAATTTTTTATGATCAGATTTCTGCCTTGCATAAATCGGTACGCGGTTCGGATCCGAATGCGGCGCTTTATTGGTTTGCGCGCATGTTAGACGGTGGATGTGATCCGCATTATATTGCTCGCCGTGTGGTGCGCATGGCATCAGAAGATATTGGTAATGCAGATCCTCGAGGATTATCATTAGCTGTTGCTGCTTGGGAAACTTATGATCGTTTAGGTTCGCCGGAAGGAGAGTTGGCGATTGCACAAGCGATTGTGTATTTAACTTGTGCGCCCAAAAGCAATGCAGTTTATACGGCGTTCAATCATGCGATGGCAGATGCAGAAAGTTTAGGCAATTTAGAAGTACCGCTTTATTTGCGCAATGCGCCGACAAATTTGATGAAATCGTTAGGTTATGGTAAAGGTTATCGTTATGCGCATGATGAATCTGATGCTTTTGCCAAAGGGGTTAAATATTTTCCGGAAGAAATGGAAGAAAAAATTTATTATTATCCGACTGATCGCGGATTGGAAATTAAAATTAAAGAGAAGTTAGATTTTTTGCGGCAAGAAAATAAAAAACATAAAAAATAATTTAGAGTAAAGGGCAGTTCATGAATTGCCTTATCATGTCATGTAAAATTTATTTAACAGGAGAAAAATCATGAGAGAACATGTAAACATTGGCATTATCGGTGGTTCAGGTATTTGTAATCCTGATATTATTAAGAATACAACAAAAATTAAAACGCATACGCCCTATGGTAGAACATCTGATTTGATTACGCTCGGTGAATTTGCTGGCGTGAAAGTGGCTTTTATTCCGCGTCATGGTGGTGGACATGATTTGCCGCCGCACTTAGTACCGTATCGCGCTAATTTATATGCACTCAAACAATTAGGTGTACAAAGAGTTTTTGCGCCTGCAGCCGTAGGCAGTTTGCAGGAAGAAATTAGAATGGGCGACTTAGTGATTTGCGATCAATTTTTTGATTGGACAAAGGGACGTGAATATTCTTCTTATAACGGTGGGCAAGTGGCGCATGCTTCATTAGCAGAACCTTTTTGTTCTGAATTAAGAGAACTTTGTAATAATGCAGCAGAAAAATTAGCTATTCCTCATCATAAAAAAGGCACGAACATAACGATTGAAGGTCCGCGTTATTCTTCACGTGCAGAATCTTTATTTTTTAAAAATGCTTTAAAAGCAGATGTGATCGGCATGACATTAATTCCAGAATGCGTTATCGCCAGAGAATTAGAATTATGTTATGTCTGTATTGCCGCAGCAACTGATTATGATGCTTGGAAACAAGATGAAGAAAATGTTTCTCACGCGAGTGTTGAAAAAGTAATGAAAGAAAATATTGAAAAAATAAAAGCCTTATTAACAGAAGTGATCCCTCAAGTGCCGGAAAAACGTGAAAGGTGCGTTTGTCCGCACGCGATGGAAAAGGCAATCATTTAAGAACCCGTTTAAAATCTCTACTATACCCATCGCGACTGAGTTCTCGGGGTTGGCACAAATAGACCCGAGTATTTTGGTTTCTCAGCGAGGCGGCGAGGAAGGAGCAACAGGAGTGTATACGTAATACATGACTGTTGCGAGCGACGATGCCAACAAAGCTGAAAACCAAAAGACGAAGGGTATATATCGGTCATAAAACGTTGATTTTCTGCGATCCGCTGCTCACATACTCCTCTGTATGCCGCGCTACAGTTCTCGAAAATCAACGCTTTCTGTCTCGACCTAGCGAGATTTTAAACAGGTTCTCAGGGAAAAGACGAAAGAAAAAATTTTTTAAATCTGATTAGCCAATTAACAAGCGACAAAAATTTTTTTCATGCGAACGGCTGTCATGCCGTCTTCATAATAATTTGGTATTTCACCAAATGATTTATATTGCAGTGTTTCATATAATTTGATAGCAGAGATATTATCTTTTCTAACTTCTAAAATGAGTTGTCTGTATTTTTTCTTTTGTGCAGACGTTTCAAGCGCACATAATAATTTTTTGCTTAATCCTTGTCCCTGATATTTTTTTGAAATGGCTAAAGAATAAAGGCGGGCAGAAGCAGAATTTTTTCGATATAAAATAATTCCATCACCGCACACAATATTATTTTTTAAAATAATTAAAACATCTGCATTTGCTTTAGTGAGTAAATAGCAAAAAGAAATTTCTGAAATTCTGCTTTCAGAAAAACATTCGTTTTCAATGGCAAGAAGTCGAGTGAGATTTTTTAAGACTGCTTTTTTAATTTGGATCATAGTAATGTGACAATCAGCAGTGCAACAATGTTGACAATTTTAATGAGCGGATTGATTGCAGGACCTGCTGTATCTTTGTATGGGTCACCCACTGTATCACCGGTCACTGCTGCTTTATGTGCATCACTGCCTCTGCCTTCAAAATTACCTTCTTCAATAAATTTTTTCGCATTATCCCATGCGCCGCCACCGACAGTCATGGAAATAGCTAAAAATAAACCGGTAATAATCGTACCCATTAATACGCCGCCTAATGCGCATGGTCCTAAAAAAACACCGACTAAAATGGGAGTCACGACTGGAATTAAAGAAGGCACAATCATTTCTTTAATCGCTGCCTTCGTTAAAATATCAACAGATTTTGAATATTCTGGTTTGCCTGTGCCGTCCATAATTCCTTTGATATCTCTAAATTGCCGTCTCACTTCCATGACAATGGCTTGTGCTGCGCGTCCAACGGATTCCATTGCTAATGCACTAAATAAATAAGGCAGTAATCCGCCGATTAATAAACCGATAATCACTAAATCATTAGACAAATCAAAAGCGACAATTTTATGCATGACAGTGTCTAATGCGTTAGTATAATCGGCAAATAAAACTAAAGCGCCTAATCCTGCTGAAGCGATAGCGTAACCTTTGGTCACTGCTTTCGTGGTATTGCCGACAGCATCTAATGCATCGGTAATCTTTCTAACGTTTTCGGGCAGCTGTGACATTTGTGCAATGCCGCCTGCATTATCGGTGATAGGTCCATAAGAATCTAAGGCAACAATAATGCCTGCCATGGATAACATTGAAGTGGCAGCGATTGCAATGCCGTATAATCCTGCAAAATAATAAGCAACAAAAATGCTGATGCAGACAGCGACAACTGGTAGGGCAGTAGATTTTAATGATACGCCAAGTCCTGCAATGATATTAGTTGCGTGACCTGTAATAGAAGCGCGTGCTACTTGTCTGACAGGACGATAATCTGTGCCGGTATAATATTCAGTAATAATGACCATTAACACCGTCAGCACTAAACCGACTAAAGAAGCGCCGTATAAATGTGCAATGGTATAATGTGCTTCTTGTGCAACGCCGCTCATTAACCAATAAGTAATGGGATAATAGCAAATCACAGCAAGTAAAATTGCTACAAAAAATCCGCGGTATAAGGCGCGCATGATTTTTTGATCAGAAGATGCTTTCACAAAAAACGAACCGACGATGGAAGCGATAATTGAAAAACCGCCGAGGACTAAAGGATAAAGAATGGCTTCGAATGCGTGCTGTTTAAAAGTTAAAGCACTCAGTACCATAGTAGCAACGATAGTGACCGCATAGGTTTCAAATAAATCGGCTGCCATGCCTGCGCAGTCGCCCACGTTATCACCGACATTATCTGCAATTACCGCAGGATTTCTGGGATCATCCTCTGGAATGCCGGCTTCAATTTTACCGACTAGATCTGCGCCGACATCTGCGCCTTTAGTAAAAATGCCGCCGCCTAATCGTGCAAAAATAGAAATCAAAGATCCGCCAAAAGCTAAACCGACTAAAGGTTTGATAGTTTCTTCTAAAGTTAAATGAGCAGAATGTGTTTTCAGCAAAAAGAAGTAATATAAAGTAATGCCGAGTAAACCTAAACCAACCACTAATAAACCGGTGACTGTGCCGCCGCGAAATGAAATTTGCAGCGCTTGATTTAATCCTTTGGTTGCCGCTTCTGCTGTACGCACGTTAGCGCGTACAGAAATATTTAATCCAATATAACCTGCTGCGCCGGATAATATAGCGCCAACAGCGAATGCGCCTGCAGTATACCAGCCAAGTTGCGGAATAAAACCCATCACTAAGAAGAGAATAATACCGACGCAAGCAATGGTCATGTACTGACGATTTAAATAAGCCGTTGCGCCTTGCTGAATTGCCTGCGCAATTTGTTTCATCTTGTCATTGCCTTGTGATTGTTTGAGAATCCAGAGAGTCGAAAAAATACCAAAAAGAATAGCCACAATACCGCATCCAGTAGAGAACATAAGTGCTGAAGGCATATCGTTTCCTCGTCAATATTAATAATGGATTAAGAATTAGATATTGCCATAAAATGCCAAGAAGTGGAAGGAAGTTTTATTTTTTCCCTGCCAATATTCCGCTTAATGCTTGTCCTATTTGTCCTATTTCAGGCGCGAGCGGACTAATCACGCGTGTTAATTGTTTTTTAATTTGCTGCTGAGTAACATTTTTTAACAAAAGCGACATATTTAATCCAAAATGAGGATCAGTTATTTTTCCTGTTATAGTAATTGGAATAGCAGTTGCATTAGGATTATCTTTGCCTAAGGTTACGTTACACTGATAATTTAAATTATCAGTGACAAGGTTAGCTTGTCCTGCACCTTTAACTGTTAATGCATTAGAGGAAAGCAATAAATCATTATTATAAAGAATGCCACTGCGGATAGTGTAAGTACCCGCTAAAGACTGGAATTGAGTGACACCGGATTTTCCTGTTAAATTTAAAGAGGTTGTTGCCAGCGCAGGATTTTTTAGAATTTGCAAACCTAACATGACAATGGATTGTAAATTTGTTTCATTCAATGTCCCGCCTGTGACACTGAATTTGCCTGTGCCGTTTAAACGATTTAATAAAGTTTGTATGGTATTGCCGGACGTAGAAACGTTGGTTGAAAAATTTAACGTACCGCTCATCGGCGAGCTTCCTTTTTCATTACGCAGCAGTTCACTGACATCAGTGTTTTGCAAAGAAGCATTCATTGATAATAATGGCGTTGATTGAGGCACATTAATGGTTAAACTGCTTTGCAACTTCCCACGATATAAATTTGCCTGAATTGGATTTAAATTTAATTTGCCGTTGCTGCCGGAAGCTTTAATTAAAAAGTGAGTGATAGCATTCTGGCGATAAATAATTTTATTGATACTGATTTGTCCATTTAAAGATAGCTTCTTTAAAAATGGCGTTGAAAGGATTTGTTGATTTGTATTTGTCGGCACAGTTTTTTTAGCAGATAAATTTTTTGCTGTACTTGGAGTGAATTTAATTGGTTTAAAGTCAATGATTATTGGCAGATAATTATCGAGATTAATATTATCTAAAGACAAATTAAAATTAATGCTGGGCGCATTGAAGTTTGCATAATCTAATTCACCTTTTAAATGGCTTTGATCAATTTCAACGTCCAGTGTTGGAACTTTAATAAATTTAGGTGAGAAATCAAATTTTAGATGCGCTTCGATATTTTGCAAAGAAGCAGTAGGCGTTTTAACTGTGATATTAAATATATTAAATAAACTGCGTGCATTAAAAGAAGGTATGGTTAATTCACCTTTCATTGCTGGTGCTTGCACAATGTTTTCACCTTCGATATCGCCATTTAAAACTAAATTGGCTAATTTAGCAGACATGTCTTCTAAAGATAATGTTTGTTTTTGCAAATCCACCGCAAAACTGCCTTTCAAAAAAATCGGCAGGGGTTTTTTTAAGTAATGAAATAATTGGTAGGCAGTGCCGCTTAAATTTAAATTTTTAAAGGCATAATGTTCTTTAGCAAGATTCACTTGAATATTGCCCTTCAAATTTAAATCAAAATTAATAGTTGGTTTTGTTTGTTTGAATTTAAAAGAAAGCTGGATGGGAAATGCATTGTTTAAATTTAAATTAGAAGCTTTTAGATTTAAATCAGTCAATGTTAATTGCTGATTAGTTTGTTGATTAATCCAGTATAAATTAGCGTCTCTAATATCAATAGCGCCGACTTGAATACTATTTATAAAACTGCTGTTTTCTTTTGGTTCTGTTTTTTTATCTGGAATATTTTGTACTGGTTTTACAGGCGTTTTTTCAACAGCAGATGAAGAGTTGGTAAAATCATCCCAATTACTTTTACCGGAAGGTGCAACGAGTAAATTAACGGTCGTGCCTTTTAAAATAATTTTTCCAAATTGAATTTTCCCAACAATTAACGGCAGCAAACGAATACGGACGTCAGCTTCCTGCACAGAAAGAAAGGGTTTTTGAATCGTAAAATTTTCTGGATTGCTTAAGCTCACATCATTAACGCGCACACCGATCCACGGAACAAAAGACCAGCTTAGATTACCTTTAATCGTTAACGTGCGGTGTAAATTAGTTTGCACCAGTTGTTCAATTTTTGGTTTGTAATCGTTTGGATTAATGACTTTGCTGGCAATAAATGCGCCGATAAAAATGAGAACGATGAGTGAAACAATGACAATGAGTGTGATTTTAAGCGCTTTCATAAGAACTCCATGTGGGTTGATATACCATTCGTACTTGTGAATAGGGAAAAGATAAAAGGGAAAAGACAAAAGAAAACCTCTTCCTAAAAACATTTTCCTCTTTTCTTTTCCCTTTCGTTAGTTTCTAAACACTTTTAAATTGAATTCTTCAACTTCGCCTCTTGAAGTGGAATGGGTATATCCTATTTAGTTTAAGCGGGCAATGGGAGTCGAACCCACATTCTTAGCTTGGGAAGCTAATGTTCTACCGCTGAACTATGCCCGCTTTCAGAACCTGTTCAAAATCTCTACTATGTCGGCCATAAAACGTTGATTTTCTGCCTCGACTTAGCGAGATTTTAAATAGGTTCTCAGAAGACAGAAGACCGAGAACGGAAGACGAGATAATTGTTTTCTTTTTGCTTTTCAAGCTTAAGAAAAAATTTCCTCTTTTGTCTTTTCCCTTTTCCCTTTTCTCTTTTCCCTTCTTCCTTTTCTCTTTTCTCTTTTCTCTTTTCCCTTTTCCCTTCTTTCTTTTCCCCAATTATTATACTCACATGAAGATTTTTTGCTAGAAGTTGATATAATCTTTTGCATGCAAAAATATTTTTTAAGTAAAAGTCTCAAACTTGCCTTGCCAATGATCAGCGGACGGATTTTTTTTGTGCTGACAACTTTCATTGGTATTTTGATGGTGGCGCAGTTAGGTCACACCGTTTTAGCGGCAAGTACTTTTGTTTCTGCTGTTTACTCGGTAATCTCTGTGGTGGCGATGGGCATTTTATTTTCCATCAGTCCTATTGTTAGCCAAGCAAATGGCAAAAAAGAATACATCCTGATTGGTTCTGTCATTCAGCAAGCGTGGTTATTAGGGATTATTATTTCTATTCCCGCCATGTGGGTGATGTGGCATATCAGCGATTGGCTGATTTTATTGGGGCAAAATAAAGCATTGTGTTTTTTAGCGCGTGGTTATTTTCATCATGCCGTGTTCGGTGTGCCTGCGATGCTCATGATGGTTGTCAGCAATCAATTTGTTTCCGGCATCTTTAAACAAATGGTGGGATTTTGGTTTATCTTTTTATCTTTCTGCACCATGACCATTTTTAATTATCTTTTTATTTTTGGAAAACTGGGTCTGCCTGCTTTTGGCATGAGTGGCTTAGGGATTGCTTACAGTATTAATTATTGGTTATGGATTTGTATTTTGTTGATCTTTTTTGCAGTGCATCCGCATTATCAGCGTTTTGAATTATTTCGTTTTCGGCTTTTAAAAAATTTTGATAAATTAAAAATGATGTTTCAAATCGGCTGGCCGATCAGCATTCATGTCAGCACAGAATTAATTGCCGTTTTTGTCCGTGTTTTATTTATCGGTTGGCTAGGAGTAATCGCATTGGCAGCAAACCAAATTGTTTCGCAATATGATTATTTAATGATAATTCCCATCTATGCCATTTCACAATCCAGCGGTATTTTAATTGGACATTCTATCGGCGCTAAAAATGATGAGCATATCAAATATTTTGCTTATTGGAATGTGCTGCTCGGTGTGTTGTACGTTTTCATCATGATTATCATTTGCGCATTATTTGGCACGCACTTAATTAAAATATTTATCACCGGACAGGGAATATTGGTTGAGCGAATTGCACATTTGGCATGGGTTGTTTTATTTATTTTGCTGGCAGGTGAATTATTCGATGCGGTGCGTAATGTGCTGACAGGTTCTTTACGCGGCATGTTCGATACGCGTATGCCGATGTTAATCAGCGTATTAGGTTTATGGGTGATCGGCATTCCATTAGGTTATTTATTTGCTTTTTTATTTCATGGGGGATTGATTGGACTTGTCATGTCAACGAATGTGGGCATTTTAGCCGGCGCGATTTTAATTTTTATGCGGTGGAAAAAATTATTGGCTGCGCAAACAATCAATCATCTGATGAAAAATTCATAGGCGATTATTTGCTCGTGTGTGCAGTGGAGGCGGGTTGCGTAATTTGACATCTCCTGCGATATCGTTAATTTCGTCGTCTGCTTTTTTTGCATAGCCTCTTTCTGGCGAATGGAAAAAATTACCGATAGGCAGTTTTCTTTTTGGTGTTGTCACTTCAGGTGTTGGCAGAGTTCTCGCGCATTTATTATTTACGGGTGGTAATGACGTAGATGAGTCTGTAATCTCATCATATTTTCTTTTTGACATTATTTTTCCTTTTTAAATTTTCTTTCTCATTTCAAACGCGTAAAAATTTTACTCTTCCTATCTTAAGAAATTCTTAAATCAAAACTTAAATCAAAATTAATTTTTTATTTTCAAAAGAACTTAAAAGAAAATTAAATTTAGAACTTCATTAGGCTTTTATTTTTCCAGTTTGAGACAATTATCTCATAGCAAATTTCGCGCAGATTTTTAAGCACATTTCTTAAAAAAATAAATGTCCTGTTGTAACGTTACAACGAGAGATAAGAAAAACCTTAAGAGAGGATTAAATGAGTGCAAGTGAATTGAAAGATAAAACAATATTATTACACTATAAGCAAAAAATAGTTTTAAGGATTTTTGTGTCGCATAGTCCTTCCAATTTTTCTTTTCTTTCTGCTTTTCTTAAGTCAATTTTCTCTCGCGGTTTTTTCAAATCATTTCATTATTTATACTAAAAGGAGTTAGCTATGAAGCCAGATGCCTTATCGTCATTATCATCTTCACTTTCAGAATCCGCTTCTGTTGAAGTAGATGAAAGCAAAGAATCTTCTTCAAATGCCCATATGCGCATCTATCAAACAACATGGGGTATACCTTTTACAGAAGAATTTCGTGATCTTTGGATGAATTTACTCAATAGAGCAAAAACACTTGGCTTTACGCATATTCAGATTTCACCTATCCAGCAAAATGGCGAGATAACCGTTAAACGACCTGATGTAGTGGATAAAGAAAAAATAAGAAACTGTTCTAAAAGTGTTTATGCTTTGATAGATCATGGTGAAAGATTACGTTCAGATGTTGATCGAGCAGTATTGACTGATATGGTTACTCAAGCACGGAAACTTGATCTAGAGTTTATAGGGGATTCTATTTTTAATCATTCTTCGGCTGATACTAAAGAAGACGTGAGTTTTTTAAATACAGAGCCAGATGAACAATGGAATGACGTACGTTTTATTTTGCGGGAATTACCTACTGATGAAGCAGCTGGTGTTGATGTTAAAGAAGAATTTAAAAACAAATGGGTCCGTCAGACATTTCATTTATTTAACTCATTAGGAATGTTCACTGTTCGTCTTGATGCATTAAGTTCTTTACCAAAATGGGCGATTGAAGCCATAGGTGAAGTCGCAGAAGAAGAGCTGTACAAACATTTTCGTTTTATCGGTGAATGGCTGGGCGGTGCAGAACCGGAAATATTAGCAGATATTAGATTCATTAAAGAGAGAACTTACTTAACGACTTCTATTGCTTATTTTAATCCTAATTCTCATCAGTTGGGGCAGATGTTCAATCCTGATCACGGAATTCAATCAGAATCTGCTCGTAAAAAAGCATATTCTGCCGGCACAGTCGCTTCTGCTGCTACGCATGATACTCCGCCGTTATTTGTTATTTGCGCCGCTTGGTTTTTTAGACAGCTTTGGACATGGAGTGATCATGACGAGTCAATTTTTCAAAAAACTGCATGGAAGAATAGGGAACAATGGAATAAGTATTTGAGTTTTTTAGAGCGTTATAAAAAAGAAGAACTTACTTTGGAGGATAAGGATCATTTAACAACTATTCACCGTATGATGAGAGAACATTTATTAGCAGCAGCTTTTGTGCCTTGCGGCGCGTATTCAATTTTATTGGGTGATGAATTTGCTAACCCTGTTCCTTTAATTCCTTTTCAAGAAGGAGGAGAACTTGTTGATATAGCAGCTTCTCAAGTACGAGCAGAAAGCTTTGGCATGGATCTGCGCGGTACTATACAACAAATCAATGCTGTTTCATGCTGTTTGGATGCTTCTTTAAAAAATGATCAGTTCGAGCCCAAAATTTTTGCGATAGGAGATAGGAATGAAATTTATGTTGTACTGCGACTGCATAAAAATATGAAAGGTCATGTTGAGAATATGGAAATTATTCCTTTCAATGTGGAAACAGGAATGCTTGAGCCAATGACTTTTGAAACAATGAGAGAAAAAATGCAAAGGAAACTTGATAGCAGTTTGGGAGAAGAAGAAAAAGTATACCTTCGAGGTCTTTATAATGGCTGTTTAGCAGAGAATGTTAAATTTAATAGATTGATTGTTATACCAGATGAAGTTGCTGCAAAAATTAAAGAATGGAGTTCAGCAAGTATTGATTGTGGCATGGGCGCAGGAGAGGGATATGGAGGTGGCGGGGACGGTGGTGCACATGTAATGGGATGGGAAACCCCAATGCGTCATCCAAAAAAAGATACCGAACTATCTGAAGCATCTAGCACTCCTGATACGACTAGAAATGAAAGAGTTCATGAGAGTGTTTCTGTACTTAGAGCTCTTCGAAGTTGCTTATTTTTTGAAGGAGAAAGTGGTGAGTTTGATGCAGAATCTGTTAATTCAGCGGAAGAAGAAAGAGATGAAGCTAATAGAGGGGATGATGAAAAATCTGCTGTATCTACTTCAGGTAAGAGTACGGCTTCTTTTACTTGATGAACCAGAAAGAATAATTTCTGTTGGAGGCATGAATCCGCAATAAAGATTTTTTAGAACAGCATCTAAAAAAATTATTTTACTCTCGAAAACTAATCATCCTCCGCAAAGGAATTTGTGCTTTTTGAATAATATCTTTTTCAAGATGAATTTCATATTCATCTGTTTGCAGACAAAGTTCTAATAATTCTACGGTGTTCATTAACATCCACGGACAGCGCGCACAGCTTTTGCAGGTAGCACCGTGTCCGCCGGTGGGCGCTTGAATAAATTTTTTATCCGGACATAATTTTTCTAACTGATAAAATAAACCTTCTTCGGTGGCAATAATAAAAATTTTATTAGGCAGTTTTTTTGCCGCTTGAATAATTTGCGTAGTTGAACCAACAGCATCTGCTACCTCAATCACTTCGTGCGGTGATTCTGGATGCACGAGAACTGCCGCGTCGGAATAAATTTTTTTTAAGTGACGAATACCTTCCGCTTTAAATTGTTCATGCACAACACAACTGCCTTGCCATAATAACATATCTGCCTGAGTTTCTTTTTGAATATAATCGCCTAAATAACGATCCGATGCCCACAGAATTTTTTTGCCCTCGCTATCTAAATGCCGAACAATTTGCACAGCGTTGCTGGAAGTGACCACCCAATCAGCACGCGCTTTAACAGCAGCCGATGTATTCGCATACACAACCACAGTACGATCTGGATGCTGATCACAAAAGGAAGAAAATAAATCAGCAGGACAATTTAAATCCAAAGAACAAGTTGCCTCAAGTGTTGGCATTAAAACTTTTTTTTCTGGATTTAAAATTTTTGCAGTTTCTCCCATGAATTTTACGCCGGAAACAATTAAAGTTTTCGCAGGATGTGCCGCGCCGAAGCGCGCCATCTTTAATGAATCTGCTACACATCCACCAGTGGCTTCTGTAATTGCTTGCACATCAGCAGGTGTGTAGTAATGCGAAATCAAGACAGCATTTTTTTGTTTTAATAAAGCGGTTATGCGCGCAGTTGTTTTTTTTAATGCATCGGGTGATAGCCGTGTCGGGATAATTAATTCCGGCACGGTAAATTTAGGTAATGTAGGAAAATCTGGCATGATTCCTCAAGTTGAAATTCTAAGAGTTAAAATGCTGCCATAAAACAGGGGGAAATAAAAGAAAGTTTTTAATCCATTTCTTCGATTTCAAAGCCCGCTTTTTCTGCCGCTTCAAAACCTCCCGCTAAACTATAAATTTTCTGATAGCCACATTGAGTTAAATAAGCGGCATATTTATGACTGCGTCCGCCAACATAACAGTATAAAATAATTGTTTGATCAGGTGAAAATTTTTTGCAAAAAGCATCTAAATTTCCAAGCGAAAGATACACAGCATTTTTAATATGCTTTTCTTCGAAAACTTGAAAACGCCGAGTATCAGCAATCACCACATTGCCTTGCGCAATAAGTTCTTTGGCTTGTTTGCAATTTATTTCTTCCAACATGAAAAATAACTTAACATTTATCTGAGAAAATTACTAGCTGGGTTTAGGTGACAGTATTATGCAGTGTAACTCACTTTACGCAAAATTGAACTAAGCGGCGATTTTTTCTTGTAGCATTTGTAGCTCCTTAAATGCGATCTGATGCGCTGTGACGATAAATTAATATCTTTACACAACCTCTTTAAAATATTTCCACTTGAGTGAGAATCTCATCGATCTTAATGAGCCGCTCGCGAAACTCTCGATAATCAACTGTACCATAAACGTTCGGAAGTGCTGGACGAAATTCCTGTTGAAGTGCTACTATTTCCATGCGTGTTACCCTGTTTTTTTAAGCGAAAACTGAATTATAACACGCTTTTTTTGGGGAAAAGCATCAAATTGATTCTTTTTCCCGGAATTAATTTACGCTAAAACCCCTGTATTTATAGGCTTTTCTTTAGTTGGGACAGGCTCTATTATAGCGATAGATCAGTTTATTCACGAGTTGGCATTCCGTTAAACTGCAGCGAAATCCTGTTTGAAGCAGATGAGCGTCATTAATCAAAAGAAAACTTTCATGTTTGAAACAAATAAAAATTACAAATGGTGGGTGCTCATTGCGATGTGTTTGGGTTTAGTGATGGAAAATTTAGACATCAGCATCGTTAATTTAGCTGTGCCGGATATTGCTAAAAGTTTACAGACGGGCTTGTCGCAAATGCAATGGGTGCTGAACGCTTACTTGGTTCTTGGCGCTATTTTTATGGTGATTGGTGGAAGATTAGGCGACATTCTTGGACAATTCCGCGTGCTTTGGATTGCCACTTTTATTTTTACATTGGCTTCATTTTTTTGCGCTTTCTCGCCGAATGCAGATAGTTTAATTGCAAGCCGTGCGCTGCAAGGTATTGGTTTTGGCATGTCGCTTCCGCTCATCGTTGCCATTAATTTTTATGTATTTCCGGTCAATCAGCGAGCGTTAGTGATTAGTATTGGTATGGCTGTTTCTGGTATTGCGCAAATCATGGGACCATTTTTAGGCGGATTGTTATTACAGTTTTGGAGTTGGCACAGTGTTTTCCTGATTAATTTACCAGTAGGTGTGTTAGGGCTATTATTAATTTGGCTAGTGATGCCGAAAAAACCTCTTATCGGCGAACGAGAAACGATTGATTGGATAGGCGCTGCACTTTTTATTTTATCTTTGCTGTCTATTTTAATTGCGCTGACAGAAGTGAGTGCTTGGGGAATAACTTCATGGACATTTTTGCTTTGCATGACTTTCGGTATTCTTTTGTTTGCTGTTTTTATTTTAGTTGAGCAAAAACGAAAACATCCTTTAATAGATTTAAATTTATTTAAGATTAAAATTTACTGGCAGTCTTCTTTGATTCGTATTTTATGCAGTTTTATCTATTGTTCATTTTTGTTTTTAATGCCGCTTTATCTGCAAAGTATTTTAGGCAAAACGCCTTTCTGGTCTGGTATGATTTTTTTACTGATGAATGTTGGTTATGCAGGAATGTCAATTTTTAATGATAAGCTTCTTTCAGTTTTTGGTGAAAAGAAATCCTTAGCTATTTCGTTTATACTTTATTTTGTTTCTTTAGTGACGACTGTCATTGCAGTGGTAGTTGATAATAATTGGTTGCTTTATGTCAGTTTATTAGTGCAGGGAATGACGACAAGCATTATGATCGTAACAACAGCGACGGTTGCCTTAGGTGCTGTGTCTAAAGAAAAAAGCGGGTTAGCTTCGGGTGTGTTTTATACGATCAGCACGCTGGGGTTTTCTGTCAGTATTGCGGCAGTCGGTTCGCTGCTCGTTTCCGTCAGTAATTTGTATTTGTTCAAAAAAATAAATGATATGACTTTAACCGCGGCGCAATTTTTTAAACTGCAGGCAGCCGCACAGGGTATTCATTCACTCAAAGCGCTAGCAGAAATTTTTCCGGCAAAGTTAGCGCATACTATGATAGTATTAGCACATCATGCATTTATTTTAGGTTTTGTTGGGGCAATGATTTTAAATATGATATTGGTCGGTATGGCGGCATTGTTGCTGCGGCGGGTAGACACATAGGTTTCTTGCTATGAAAACTTTTCTTCCCCTCTTTTATCTTTTCCCTTTTCCCTTTTTTCTGATCCTTGACTTTCCATTTGTACTGATGTAACATTACAACATGACATTAAATCTGCACATTCTATCTGATCATTTTCCCACTTGGTGGCGCTATACCCTTCGTCTTTTGGTTTTCCGCTTTGTTGGCATCGTCTTTCGCAACAGTCATGTATGACTTATACACTCCTGTTGCTCATTCCTCGCCGCCTCGCGGAGAAACCAAAATACTTGGGTCTATTTGTGCTAACCTAAGAGAACTCATTCGCGATTGGTATAGCCACCTATTATCTTTTTTATCATTTTTGAGTTATTTTTAATCTTTTAAAACAGGATCTCTACCATGAATACTTTATTACAAACCATTCATCATCGTTTATTTTCAGGCTCCAAAGCTATTTATGTGCTGCTTTATATTGAAGTCTGCGAACTTTTTGCGCGCTTCGGTATCGGCTCGTTGTTAGTCTTATATTTAACGCATCGCCTGCATGATTCAGATACGCATGCGTTTATCGTTTACGGCTCTTTCATGGCACTGATTTATTTAACGCCGATGCTGGGCGGTTATGTAAGTGATCGAGTGTTAGGTTATCGTCATGCTGTTTTATTAGGTGCTGTCATGATGGCTATCGGTAATTTATGCATGGCATTTCACAGTTATTTTATGCTGTGCTTAGGTTTGGCGGTCGTCATTACCGGCAGCGGATTCTTTCTGCCGAGTTTAACGACATTGCTAGGTTATTTATATGATGATAAAGATTCGCATCGTGAAGCCGGATTTACGTTTTATTATTTATCTAAAAATATCGGTGCGTTAATTGCGCCAGTTTTAGGCGGACTGTTGGCGGTGCATTTGGGTTATCGTTACGCGTTTTTATTAAACATGCTTGTCGTGATTTCGGGTATCTTAGTTTTTAATATGACGTATGGAAGAGTTGAAAAAGAAATCACCACTATGCCGATGATTCACGCAAAACGCCGTAAACTTTTTTTAAGTTTAAATTATATAGGAATTTTAATTTGCATCCCGCTCATGCAGGCAATTTTATTTTACGGCTATGCCAATATGCTTTTAGTCATTGCAGTGATTGGCGCTGCGGTTTTTATGGGGTTTGTGATAAAAAAAAGAAACCCCGAAGAAAGACGAAACATCAGCCTCATTTTATTTTCCCTTGTTTTTGTCGTGCTTTTTGAAGGGTTTTTATCGCAGGGAGGAACCACGATTAATTTATTTATTGACCGCATCATTAATCGTCATGTGCTGGGCTTTACTATTCCTACAACGGCTTTTTATGCGATTGATCCTTTATTCATGATGATTTTAGGTCCGTTCTTGGCAGGATTCTTTTTAATGCTGTGCAAACACGGTAAAAAAATTCAGGAAGGATTTAAATTTATTTTATCTTTCTCTGTGTTAGTAGTCGGTTTTTTAATTTTAGCTTTTGCCGCTTTTCGCGGCACTTTGTTTGGACATGCTTCATTGCTTTATATCGTCTTTGCTTACTTTTTATTTCCGTTGGCAGAATTACTCATTATTCCGGTGGGTTTAGCTTTAGTGACGCGTATTGCGCCGAAAGATTTAAAAGCCATGATGGTCGGCATTTTTATGCTGGCACAATCACTCGGCAGTTATTTAACAGCCGTGGTTTCAAAATTGGGTGAGATTCCGTTTGCTATTCATGGAATTAAGACACTGAAAGCGGCATCGAAAATTTACCTGCATACATTTAGTCTAGATGCCATAATGTTATTAGCCATTGGCGCGTTAGCGATGCTGATGGCGATGATTATTCGCAAATTTAAAACTTAGCAAAACAGGTTCTAAAAGATCATCGCAATCGTTACTACTGCTTAAGTCGGCGATGGAGAGGAAGTTGGTCTTTCGGGAGCTAATCTTCTTCTCAATAATGGACGAGCTTCATCCTCTTTAAATAAAGCAGGCGAAGAAGATTCGCGTTCAAAACTTTCCTGAGTTTCATTTGCCTCTTGATAACGAGTCTCTAATAAGTGAAACTTTTCAATTGCCTCTTCGCGCAGTCTTAATATTTTAGCGTTATAAGCATCACCTTCAGACTGGGGAACACCATGCCATTTATCAGCGTTTACGCTGTATGCTCGAGCCATGCTATTACAAATCTCACGACGCATTTCACTTTCTGTTTTATTGGCGGCTGTTTGAAAAACAAAAGTGACTTTATCTAAATAATCGCCCAATTCTGATTGGGCTTCTTCTTTTTCTGCATCAGTTGATAAAGCCTCTATTTTTTCTTGATATAAGCGTTTCAAATGAGAAGCCGCCAAGCCCAATAGATCGAAATGTCGTTGACTAAATTCGTAATGATTGCTTAAAGGATCAACTAGCTCAAAACATGTATTAATATAATTTAGATTTGCAGGTAAACATATAGCTGGAACATTAAAAGCTATGTCTCCATCATAAAAGGATAATACTTCAGCAGAAAATTTAATAAATGCTCTTCTCCCCTCATCTCTAAGTTCAGAAAAATCTTTTTCTTGAATGGATAATATAGGTTTCATAAGATTATCGTTACCTTAATCTATTTATTTCAGTTAAATCAGCAACAACAGCCTCTGATTCATTCATCAAGGTTATGTATCTTTGATCAAAATCTGATCTCTTTTTATTTAACCATTCAGATTCTGCATATAATCTCGAATGATTTTCTTCTAACGTTTTTAACATCTGTTCATTAGTTTTAATACGTGTATTTAACTCAGTCTCTAACAATCTTAATTCTTCTGTTATATCCCCTGTATTCTGTCTTATCCTTGTACGTATCGTTTCCCGCTCTATTCTATCTTGTGTTATCTGATCTCTAATACCCGTTATTTCTTGTTCACACTCTCTCAATTCTACTGCTACTCTTTCTTTTCGCTGCCAAAATAGGCGACACTCTTTTGTGCGAAACACCAAACTCTTACTTGCTTGCGATAAAGTACATTCCAGATTTTCTGTTTTTTCGGTCATTTCCTGCAAGTT
>Ga0208373_1001442_pt1 | contig 31827 bp, 19 predicted proteins | sample RifOxyC2_FD_184036 | JGI IMG/M metagenome (GOLD analysis project Ga0208373, IMG submission 184036) | Soil microbial communities from Rifle, Colorado - Rifle Oxygen_injection C2 (SPAdes) | ecosystem: Environmental > Terrestrial > Deep subsurface > Rock core/Sediment | place: Rifle, Colorado... | reverse complement strand
CTTAATCTTTTTTTTGGCAACACTGGCCCTGTCTGTTTGGGGGCTTAGAAGAACCAAGAGAAAGATTAAGGACAAAGTTTGTTTGAGTTTTTATGTTACAGATGATAGTCTAAATTTATCCAAAATTGCTTTAAATAATGATGTTTATCTAATGTATTGGATTGCGCAATTAATTCCAATTTATGATCCAGATAATTTGTATTTGAGTGTTCAACGCGCGAATCAATGGGTTAAACAATCTTTACCAAATGCGTTTGTGCCGCATGAATTGTCAGAACGATTACGAGTTAGTGGTGGCAAAATCTCAAAATTTATTAAGAATTTATTAGAGAAAATGTGGGGCGGTGCATATGGAGATTTAATGGAAAAACAAGCCAAAGAAGCACAAAAAGTCAGGATGAAGTTGAATTATATGAGTGTGCAGAATGAGCTGGATACGAGGGTGGTTGTGAATGATCAAATGCTTAAATTTCATGAGAATGACAGAAGAAGCGAGTATAGGGAAAGATGGAGAGAAAAATGTAAATTGTTAAATTGTTAAACTGTTACATTGTTACTATGTCGTTTGAAAAAATACTTAAATTTTTGATTGGGTTATTTTTGTTTTTGCTCCCATGGCAGACGATTTGGATTTTTAGGGAGAGTTTTTTGGGCGGAGTGAAGATGGAGTGGTGGACGGAGGGGGTGTATGCTACCGAAATTTTGCTTTGGGCAATAGTTTTTGTGTTTATGTGGTGGTATTATAAAAATTTCAAATTTCAAATTTCAAATTTCAAATTTAGGATGACTAAAGACAGAATTTTTGTGTCGGCTGTTTTGTTGTTTGTGATTTATTGTTTTGTTTCGCGTTTTTGGTCGTTGGATAGTGATTTGGCAATGCAACAGTCGTTGCGTATTTTAGAAGCGTTTTTATTATTCTTCGTCCTTTGGCTCGGGCCATTGAAAAAAGAAGATGCAATTAAATGGCTGGTACTTGGGAGTATTTTGCCGTGCATTTTGGGCATTTGGCAATTTTTAATGCAATCGACTTTTGCTTCAAAATGGCTTGGGTTAGCTTTACATCCTGCATGGCAGGCAGGCACATCAGTTGTCGCGAGCGATGCAATCGGTCGATGGCTTCGCGCCTATGGTACGTTTAGTCATCCGAATGTGTTTGGAGGGTTTTTGGTGATTGTGTTGGTGTGTCTGATTATGAATAATGGAACATGGATCATGGAACAAAAAAAATCTTTATGTTTTGTGTTCCATGTTTTGTGTTCCATGTTTTGTGTGGCTCTGTTTTTCACCTTCAGCCGTTCAGCGTGGATCGTGGCGTTTATTGGTTTATTGGTTTATTGGTTTATTGTTTGGAGACAAAGATTAAAAGATTATAAGATTAAAAGATTACCAGTTACCAGTCACCAGTTACTGATTATTGTTTACCTCGTCATCTTGGTAGTTCTCTTTTTCCCACTTATTCAAACCCGCCTTACTTCTCTTTCGGTCACAGAGATGCGTTCAACAGATGAGCGAGTAAGCGAGTATAGTGATGCGTGGAAGCTTTTTAAAAAAGATCCAATACTCGGGGTCGGGGCAGGGAATTATACAAAAGCATTATGGGAATCAAACAAGTGGCGTCCGGCTTGGAAAATACAACCAGTGCATAATGCGTTTGTTTTGTTTGCTGTTGAGAGTGGGGTGGTTGGGGTGGGATTGTTGGCGTTTGTTGTTTTGACATGGATCATGGATCAAAGATCATGGATCAAAAGGAGAGGTCAATTTGACGTGTGTTCCATGTTCCATGTTCTATGTTTTGTGATAATCGTATCGTTTGACCACTATCTTTACTCTTCTTACACCGGCTTAATGTTGTCCGCGCTGTTTTTTGGCCTAATTTCGCGGAAAAGTGATGATAAAGCAATTAGTCCACAGTTAATCCACTTTTAATTCACCCCTTGGTTTGACAGCACGGGTTTGGCGTGTCATAATACTCCTATCAAGAGCCCATTGTTGGCGCAGGCGCATAGTACTCGACATCGATTCTGTGTTACTGACAGGCATCATAGAATCATATATGTACGGTGCATTGAGCTTGCTCCTACTGTCGGCTCTTTTTTTGGCTCTATTTAGCCAAATTAAGACTGTGGAAAACTTAGTCTTTACCCACTTGACATATTCTGCAAATTAGGTACAATGATACAGTAATTAGCACTCAAATATAAAGAGTGATAATATCCGTCAATATTTGTTAATATTCGTTAATATTTTTTTAGAAAACACTGCTGAATAGATATTGACAAATATTAACAGATATTAAATATTGATTTTATTCTATGAATATACGTCCACTAGGCGGGCGGGTGCTCGTCAAACCAGTCAAGGAGGAAGAAGTAACTAAGTCCGGCATTGTTTTGCCAGATACAGTTGATAAGGAAAAAAAGATGGAGGGGGAAGTGTTGGCCGTTGGTCCTGGAAAAATTTTGGAAAATGGCGAACGCGCCAAAATGGAAGTCAAAGTTGGCGACAAGGTTTTGTTTGAAAAATGGGGGGGAGAAGAAGTGAAGATGGATGGGGCGGAGTACAAGATTGTGGATGCGGAAAAAATTCTTGCGGTATTGGAGTAGGGTGTTGTCATCCCGAACCACCGGAGTGGTGAGGGATCTTTCTTAAGATAAAACATCTTTAAATCATTAATCATTTTACTTTCAGCGTACGAGGCAAGAAAGATTCCTCGCTACGCTCGGAATGACAATAAAAAAGTATGTCCAAACAAATCAAATTTTCCGATGACGCGCGTCAGGCGCTTATCCGAGGTGTGGATATTTTAGCCAATACAGTCAAAGTTACATTGGGTCCAAAGGGCCGCAACGTTGTGTTGGATAAGGGCTATGGCGCTCCGACTATTACCAAAGACGGTGTGTCAGTAGCCAAAGAAATTGAAGTGGAAGATAAATTTGAAAATGTTGGTGTTGAACTCGTAAAAGAAGTTGCCTCTAAAACAAATGATGATGTTGGTGATGGCACAACCACAGCGACTGTCCTTGCGCAGGCAATTGTCAAAGAGGGCTTACGCCATGTCACAGCTGGTGTAAACGCAGTCGCGTTGAATCGCGGTTTGCACAAAGCTACCGAAGCGGTTGTCAATGAATTGTTAAAGAAAATTTCTAAAAAAGTTGAGTCAGACGAAATCGCCAATGTCGCGGCTATTTCTGCCAATGATGCCGAAATCGGCAAGAAGATTGCTGAAGCCATGAAAGAAGTTGGCAATGACGGCGTTATCACTGTGGAAGAATCCCAATCATTTGGCATGGAAATAGAGACAGTGAAAGGCATGCGTTTTGACAAAGGTTATGTGTCTCCATACATGGTAACTAACCCGGACAGAATGGAAGCAGAATATGAAGATCCATATATTTTAATTACTGACAAAAAGGTCTCATCTGTGGAAGAGATTTTGCCTTTACTTGAGAAGGTTGCTCAAAGTGGAAAGAAAGAGTTGGTGATTATTGCCGAAGAAGTTGAGGGCCAGGCGCTCGCGACATTTGTAGTAAACAAACTTCGTGGCACATTTAATGTGTTAGCTGTTAAAGCTCCTGGTTTTGGCGACAGACGCAAAGAAATGTTGCAAGACATTGCCGTCTTAACCGGCGGAAAAGTTATTACTGAAGAAATTGGTTTGAAATTGGAAAATACCACTTTGGAAGATCTTGGTCGCGCGCGTAAAGTCGTGGCTACCAAAGAAGACACCACTGTGATTGAAGGTAAGGGCGATGAAAAGGCAGTCAAAGATCGCGTGGCATCTCTTAGAAAATTGATTGAACAGACCGATTCTGATTTTGACAAAGAAAAATTGCAGGAACGCCTTGCGAAGCTCGCTGGCGGCGTGGCAGTCATCAAAGTTGGCGCGGCCACAGAAACAGAAATGAAAGAAATCAAACACAGAATTGAAGACGCGGTTGGGGCAACTAAGGCCGCAGTGGAAGAAGGCGTGGTGCCGGGTGGTGGCGTTGCTCTCATCCGCGCTATCAAAGCGTTGGACGGGCTCAATTTGCCAGATGAAGAAATGGTGGCAGTCAGTATCTTAAAACGCGCTTTGGAAGAGCCAATCCGCATTATTGCGGAAAATGCCGGTTTTGACGGCGCGGTAGTTGTCAGCGAAGTGAAAAAGCATGAAGGAAACTTTGGCTTTAACGCGCAAACAGGTAATTACGAAGACATGGTCGTGGCCGGAATTATTGATCCAACCAAAGTAACTCGTTCAGCTCTCCAAAACGCCGTCTCAATCGCTGGTATGTTCTTGACCACCGAGGCGGTTGTCACTGATATGCCAAAGAAAGAAGAGCATGAACATGGTGGTATGGGCGGAGGCATGGGTGGTGGAATGCCGGGGATGTACTAAACCCAGTCCGTAAAGTCCATAAAGTCTGAAAGTCCATAAAGTAGAGACGAGGCATTGCCTCGTCTTTTGTTATCCACACCACAATTTGACACAAGGCGTCGGGGGGGGGTATGATAGATGGGTAATTTATATAATCAATAATTATATGGGAGAAAAAGGATCTGAAATTGGATCTCAAATGTTTCAAGTAGCAGTAGATTTTTATATTCAAAAAGCAGAGTCACTGGTAGGCGTTACAGCTCCCGGATTTGAGGATAAAGACGCGACAAAAGACTATATTAGAATGGTGTGTGAGGACTTGAGAGCTGGTGCAAAGAATCCAGATAAAGAAACTAATCCTGATTTTGTTGGAATTGACGGTGTTGCTATAGAAGATTATCCAAAATTGGTTGATAAAATAATGGAAGTTGCGAAAGACAAGGGTCTAATATAGAAAAACATTATCCAAGAAAACAGTCAGTTAGAAACTGGCTGTTTTTTAAGCTTGCTTTTTCCTTCAAAATATGATATAATATACTCATATGCACAACTGGAGCGTTGATGAAAAACAGCTAAAAAAAGACAAAAGACAGCACACTATCTGGCGCTTGGAGCAGATGGTGAATTTTGGGTTAGACGGCGGTAAATTAAATGCCAGTGAATTAAAAAAAAATTGGTTAAAATTACACATAGATCCAAAGAAAAAAAGTTTTCTTTTTCAACTTTTATGGCCGGCAAGACGATTTTAAGCAAAAAACAGCAAGAATTGCTTGATTTAATTGGCAAAGAAAGAGACCTTTGTCAAAGTTTTTATTTAACGGGTGGTACCGCGTTGGCGGAATTTTATCTACACCATCGTTATTCCGAAGATTTGGATTTTTTTTCCGAGCATGAATTTGATCCGCAAGCAGTATCAGTTTTTTGGCAAAAGATAAAAAAGATCGCTGGAATCAAAAAAGTGGATTTTGAACAATCATTTAACCGCAATTTGTTTTTTCTTGATATTGGCAAAGAGGTAATTAAAACTGAATTTACCTATTTTCCATTTTCGCGAATTGAGGCAAAGAAAAAGATTGGCGGTTTAGCGATTGACAGTTTGTTGGATATAGCGGTAAATAAAATTTTTACGATTTATCAAAAACCAAGAGCCAGGGACTTCATTGATCTTTATTTTATTATCCAAAAAAATAAGAAATTAACCATTGCGGATTTAGTAAAAAAAGCTAAGATTAAATTTGACTGGCACATTGACCTACTGCAGCTGGGCGCGCAGTTTATGCAGTCAACTGTAATAAAAGATTACCCGCGGATGATTATTGAAATAGACAATAAAAAGTGGCAAGATTTTTTTGTTAGCGAAGCTACCAGATTTAAGAAAAAGATTATTGAGTAAATGCAGATTTTAAAACAGAAAACCGTTTGGCGAGAGCTGGCGGTTTTTTTAACTTTCAACAATCTCAAACCCTTCCGCCACTGCCTCGCAGAAAAAATTTTCCAGATGCGAAAAGGAATTTTTTAGTTGCGCTTGGTTGAGATAGAGATAATAGCGTCGTTTGTTTTCTTGGCGGATAATGGCCGGGGCATAATTGTTTTTTAAGAGTATTGCCAATGCCAAAAGCCGGCCAATGCGGCCGTTGCCATCGGCGAAAGGATGAATTTGTTCAAAACTGGCGTGCGTGCGCGCGACTTTGGCGATGATATCATTGGCTGGTTTGTTCACTTCTAAAAACCAGTCCACCATCAATTGCTGGATTTTTAAATAATTGGCGGTTGGCACATGGGCGCCCACAATCCGCACGCCGTACCGGCGATATAATCCGGCATCTGGTCGAACACCATTCATCAAAATGCTGTGGAGTTTGAGTATAAACGCCTCATTAATTTGGCCATTGCTTGTCAAATGCGTAAATAAATATTCCAGTGCTACTTGATGATTTTTGGCTTCCAAATGTTCAGTCATGGTGTGAGAGGGGAGCGTTAAGTTGCGGAAAATAATATCTTCGGTTTCGTTTTCAGACAGTGTACTGCCCTCAATTTTGTTTGAATGATAAGTTAGAGACAGCATTGCCGTCTCGTAAATATTTTTATCGTTCATGATTTTTTTCAGCATGTTTCCGCATGCTTCGCTTCTTGTTTTTAATACTCGTTTTTTCTCCAATAACTCCTCTGCCGGCACAGGGATTTCTCCGCTGTATTCTTGGTATAGGGCGATTATTCTCGCGCGCGTTTTTGGCCGCGGTTCTGCTTTGCCATTGAACCAATAATTGAAAGCGACAAAAGATACCCCGATTTTTTGGGCCAGTTCGGTCTGTGTAAGGCCTGACAGTTTTTGGAGGTTTTTGAGTGTTTCTGGAATAGTCATATTTACTAACTTTATAGTAACATATTAAGTATAACATACTTTATAAAGTTTGTCAAGTGTAATAAAAAAATATAAAGTTAGGTTATCCACACCTCAATTTGACACAAAGCGTCTGGGGGGGGGGTATGATAGATGCGTCGAGAGATTGACAAGCTCTATAAAACTTTCGCAGTTTTATTTATTTTAATATTTAAATATATGGCGAAAAAGCCAAGTAAGTCAGACAAGTTAGATTTTTTGCAAAACGCGATTATAGAAGAGGGACAAGAGCAAAGCACAATAGAAAGAGAAGCGAGAAATGAAGCCCTGAGGAAAAAAGCATTACAAGAAAAAGTTGATGAGTTAACATTAATTAGAGAGGGTGAAGTTGAATATAAAAAAGCACTTGGTGAAACCAAAGCTTCTGCGGAAAAATATGGTAAAAAAATTTCTGGTGATACAACTAAAAGCGACGATATATTTAACAGAACCACACAAATGTCCGCAGATCTGATGAAGAAAAAGGGAGTTGAGGAAGCAGTCATGGACGAGGCAATGCAAGAGAATTTAGAGATAGCTTGTGATAAGCTGTGGGAAGAATGTCCAAAGTTGTCCGAACTTGCTATTTTTAAATCATGTAGTTTCAGTACCCTTCCAGATGAGGGTGTTTTCAAGATAAATTTAGACGTGGAAGCTACTGATGCTTATATAGAAAAATTAAAACAAATGGCCCGCGTATTTTCTCGCAGTGATAACGATATACCAAAACACTATTTTGGCATGCTGATAAGTGATGAAATACACGATGCCATGCCAAAAATAATGAGAAAATATCTTGGCGACAAGTTTTTTGAGACAAATGAATCCAAAAATAGATATGGTTTCAGAACGTATTTGATAATGAATATCCACGCCGAAGGAGTGGGCGAAGCGACTGAAAGTTTGCGCATAAATTCAGAAGCTTTTGGAGAAGTTCGAAAAGATGTGGATAAATTTAGAAATGAAACCAGTGAAATTAGTATTGTGCTAGAAGAAAAATTAGATGATAATAATAGTTCACCACGGACTATTCCAGATTTATTAGATGAATTAAAGATGAAGAGAGAAAAGTTTCTTAAATGCTTGGCAGAATTTAATGAGAGATATCCCTTGTTTGGTTATGGTTACTTTAACGAAAACATAGATATAATAATAAAGAAAGCAGAAAAAAGATTATCAGAAGAATCATAAAATAATGAAATTGTTTAGAACAGTGTATGAACATCCTTGAGTCGTTTAATTTTGTGGTTAAAAATCTGATTGTTAAGCCATTTGTGTTTTGGCCTGCTGATGTAAGAAATGAAATGCTTGATTATGTCAGGATACCAATTAAGGCGTTAAAATCAACATCGGAAAAGCAGGATTTGAAAGAAAGCCATGCTTATCGTGTTATTTTGGCGATAGAATTAGCTGTTGGTGGAGAAGAAATCAAGGAAGTGTCTTTTATTCAAAATTTATCTAACCTACTTGAGGTGTATAGGCAGGCTGGCAACACGCCAGAATATGAGGAAGTCATTGTTGATTTACAAACAAACATAGAATTGGCAAAGAAAAACATATTAGAATATCATCTGGGCATAGAGGTTGCGGATAGGGAATCGCGCAAATTGTCGCCAGAAGAAATTAAAAATCATGACCTTAAGATAATAGAAAAAATCGGCTTTTTCTATATCTTAGAATATACACTGTATGTTATTCATCTTTTGTCCACCTTGGGGCCGGAAGATGGGAAAAAGTTATTTTATTTAGGTTTAAAAACAAAAGAAGCCAATTTGCCACCATTTACCGCTTTTGCTGACAGCTTTCGCCGTGACCTGTGTCTGAAGATTTACCAGTCAAATTTAAGGACGCACTTATTTGAGATATTTTTTCAGTTTGAGGAAGTGTTTAAACGCGGAGAATTTACAGAAATTTGCATGGCTTTCAAACAATTTAACATATCTCTGTTAAAGGCATTTCAGGGCGAAGGTATAACTATGTTCAAGGCAATAATCCTTACACCTTTTGGCTCCAACGTGCCAATTGCAGAACTTATTGAAAAAATTGATAAGCTGGGAATTGGTGCTATGCGTTAAATTTTATTCTAATCAGCCGGGCTTAGGTCCGGCTTTTTTGCTTGCTTTTTCTCTAAATTCCGTTATAATATAGCTACGGATTTACGGATAATCCGGATCTACAGATATATGGAAATGCACGAATTGGTCAATTCATTGGAAGCGTTAAATAAGAAACTTGCTGATTTGCAAGTTATGTTGCGTTTGGATGAGAAGCGAGAGAAAATTTCAAAACTGCAGGCAGAGACAAACTCTCCCGACTTTTGGAAAGACCAAGAAAAAGCGAGCAAGAAAAGCAAGAAATTAGGCAATCTGCAGAATGAAGTTGATAGTTGGAAAGTGTTGTCAGAGTCAGTGAGTGATTTGTTGGAAATGGCCAAACTTGATGAAGCCGATAAGAGCGTGAACTTGCGAGAAGATATAGAGAAACAGTATCAGTTACTCAGTAAATCAGTTGCTCAATTAGAATTCAAAACATTGTTGAGTGATAAATATGATAGTTATAACGCCATTGTGTCAATTCACTCCGGTTCCGGCGGAACAGAGGCGCAGGACTGGGCTGAGATGTTGATGAGGATGGTTTTTAGATATTGCGAATCAAAAAAATGGAAAATCACAGTGTTGGACGAAGCAAAAGGACAAGAGGCCGGACTTAAATCCATATTTTTTAGAGTGGAAGGCGATTACGCGTATGGTCATCTCAAGTCAGAGCATGGGACTCATCGTTTGGTGCGGATTTCACCATTTGACGCGGAAAAAATGCGTCACACCTCATTTGCGCTTATAGAAGTTATCCCGGAAATGGAAGAAACCGATTCAATTAAAATTGACCTAAAGGACTTGCGCATAGACACGTTTATGTCTGGCGGAAAAGGCGGACAGTCAGTCAACACAACATACTCAGCCGTGCGTATAGTTCACATTCCAACCAACATCACAGTGCAATGCCAAAATGAACGTTCGCAACAACAGAATAAAGAAACCGCGATGCGCGTACTTGCCTCAAAGTTGCAGAAACTAAAAGACGAAGCTGAAGACGCGGAAAAATTAAAATTGCGCGGGGAATACAAGTCGCCGGAATGGGGCTCTCAAATCCGCTCTTATGTTTTGCATCCATATCATTTAGTCAAAGATTTGCGTTCGGATTATGAAACGACGGATGATAAGAGTGTGTTGGAAGGCGATCTAGATCAATTTGTGGAGGCATATTTGAGGTTTTTGAGAAGACAATAGAACACAGATTTCCAGGATTACCAGGATTGGCCAAGATTTTTGATCATGGTTTATCATGGAAATCATGGTGATCTGTGTTCAATGCGCTTTTGATTTATGAAAATAATTAAAGAGTTGGATAAAACAGTGATTGATGGTTTGAAAAATGGCCAAGTTTTAGTTTACCCAACCGAAACATGTTACGGTATTGGCGGGGACGCGACAAATCCAGATGTAGTAGAAAAAATTTATAAAATAAAACAACGGCGCGAAGAAAAGCCGTTTTTGGTTGTGGTACCGGATGTCGCTATGGCCATGGAATATTTGGAGTGGAGTTCGCAGTTGGATGAGATCGCTAGTAAGTATTGGCCGGGTCCTTTGACGATAGTCGGAAGATTGAAAGATCAAAAGATTGAAAGATTACCAAAATTGGCGAGCGGTGTGGTTGCGCCGGACGGGACGATTGCTTTGCGAGTGACAGCGCATCCTGTGGCTTCAGAGTTGGCGCGGGCGCTTGGTGGGCCGCTGATTTCCACATCAGCGAATATCTCTGGCAAAGAGCCATCATATTCAGCAAGTGAAGTTATCAAAATGTTTGTCCCGATGAAATACGGGATCCCGTACTCTGTCGGGAATAATCAACCAGACCAGCCGGATATTTTGCTTAATTATGGCGAGTTGTCGAAAAATTTGCCGACGACGATTATTAGAATTGTTGATGGAGAAGTGGAAGTGCTAAGAGAGGGAGGAGTTGTTGTAAATTTTTAGGTCGCCCCTTCTCCTCGTCCCAAAGGGATCCCTTCGGGATAGAGAAGGGTCAGGGATGAGGTCTCAACGGAGCTTGCAAATTAAGAAAGTCCCGCTAAGACCTCACCCTTACTCCCTCTCCTACGAGGAGAGGGGAAAATATGTATACACACATTCGTCATTATCTACTAATTTTCTTCGTCGCAATATCAGCGGCAGTTTTGTTGTCCTGGCAATGGACCCTCACTTCAAACGCACAAGAGGCTATTAATCTTTCACCAGATAATTTAATTAAAAGCATCCAACAACAGAATAACAGCACTAAACATGAAAAGTCAAAGATTAAAACAGTAAAAGCGCTGTACCTCACGGCTTATTCTGCTGGTAATTCTAAAAAAATTAATGAAATTATAAAACTAATTGATGAGACTGAACTCAATTCGATCGTCATAGATATAAAAGACTATAGCGGCAATGTGTTGTTTAGTCGTTTGGGTGATGTTAAAAAATTAATCAAAAAATTACATCAACATAAAATTTATGTGATTGCTCGACAGACGGTTTTTCAAGATCCGGTTTTAGCTAAGGAAAAATCCGAATGGGCGATAAAAGATGTTAATGGTGTTTCAACTTCATCACTCGATGGTCTGTGGCATGATAAGAATGGATTAACTTGGGTTGACCCATCAATAAAAGACGTTTGGAGTTATAATTTGGCAATTGCGAGAAAAGCAGTGGCTCTGGGTTTTGATGAAATTAATTTTGATTATGTGCGTTTTCCGTCAGATGGAGATTTAAGTAGGGCGGTTTTTGCCAGTGAAAAGCTCAAGGTGGATGTTATGCGCGATTTTTTTAAATATTTAAGCAACAAATTGTCAAACGAACCTGTCTGGATTTCTATTGATATGTTTGGTTTTGTCATGGAAAAGCATTATGGCTTATCTATTGGCCAGCGACTTGAAGATGCGGTTGATTATGTTGATTTTATTTGTCCAATGATGTATCCATCGCATTATCCAAACGGATATTTGGGTTTTGACAATCCAGCCGAGCATCCAACAGAAATAATTGAAAATGGAATGCAAAAAGGATTGCCATATTTCAAGAATAACCCTTCGGCTGGTTCGACAAGCTCACCACAAGATGGCGCTCAGGGTAAACGTGCTAAAGTTCGTCCTTGGATTCAGGCGTTTGATATGGGCGCGGTTTACAAAGATGGTGGGCGCATTCGGGAACAAATTGACGCAGTAGAAAAGTATAGTGATGCTGGTTGGATGATGTGGAATGCGAGTAATAACTATTCAAGCGTGGGGCTAAAAGAGAGTAAATAAGTCATTGCGAGGAAGCCCCGACGTATCGGGGCGACGAAGCAATCTAGATCGTCAAACAATGAGATTGCCGCGTCGTCGCTGCGCTCCTCCTCGCAATGACGGTTATTCAAAATTCAATTATGAATATCAGTAAAATACAAGAATTGTGTAAGTTATACGGTTTTTCTCCCAGCAAGCAATACGGCCAGAATTATTTGGTTAATGACGGCATTGTAAAAAAAATCATTGAGGCGGGTGAGTTAAAGCCGACTGACACTGTAATTGAAATCGGACCCGGATTTGGCGTGCTCACGTTCTCGCTCGCGGAAAAGGCTAAAAAAGTGATTGCGTTTGAAATAGAGAGAAAGTTAGAAAAATATTGGGGGGAGAAATTAAAAAATTACGGTGATATTGAGATTGTTTGGGGAAATGCGTTGACGAGATTGAAGATTGAAAGATTGAAAGATTATAAGATTGTGGCGAATTTGCCTTACCAGATAACTTCGCAAGCATTGCGTACAATTCTGGAACTAGAAAATAAGCCGGAATTGATTGTTGTGATGGTGCAGAAAGAAGTCGCCCAGCGTATTTGTGCTAAACCGCCTGACATGAGCTTGCTCGCGCTTTCAGTGCAATATTATGGACAGCCGGAGATTGTGGATTTTGTTACTAAAGGGAATTTTTGGCCAGCGCCGAAGGTGGACTCGGCGATCTTGCGCATTAAAACATTAAAACATGAAAACATTAAAACAGCGAGTGACGAACAGTTTTTTAAGTTTGCCAAAGCGGGGTTTGCGCAAAAGCGAAAACAGTTGTGGAAGAACTTGGCAGAAGGTTTGAAATTAGATAAAGATAAAGTAAAAGCAGTACTTAATGAGGTGGTAGGGAATGAGAAGGTGAGAGCAGAGGAGTTGGGAGTAGAGGAGTGGCGAAGGATAATTTTGGAATTTAGAAATTTAGGAATTTTGGAAACAATAAATTAATTTTGAAATATTTAAATAATTCTAAATTGTCCTGAATGGACTCCGTTGGAGTTTTTAAATTTCAAAATTTAAAATTTCTAAATTGTAAGTTTTGACTTATCCCCAACCATAAAAAAACAGTTGTTGCACCCAGTATTTTGTGTTATAATATCTCCATAGGTATATGGATTATAAAAATCCTCGCCAAGGTCTTACAAGCGCGCAAAAGACTGGTTTTGTCTTATTGCTTGTTTTTGGCGTACTTGCTGTTGGTATGGGCATATTGCAGATGCGAAATAATATTTTTGGGCCATTTGCTTTAAGATTGGACAAAACACAACTGGAAGAAGCAAATTTATTTATGGATGAGGACGCGCGTTTGCAAAGTATTGATACTGACCATGATGGCTTGAATGATTATGAAGAAATAAATTTTTATGAAACCAGCGCGTACTTGCCTGATACTGACTCTGATGGCATTGATGATAAAACAGAAATAGAAAAGGGGCAGAATCCGCTTTGCGCGGAAGGAGAAAGTTGCGGGGCGGTTGAAGCAGTGCCTGTCAGTACGTCTACAATTATTGATATTGGTCCGGCAGAAATAAAGGGCGGTATAAAACCAGCAGATTTTTTATCTAATCTGGCCCCAACCCAAAATCAGGTAGATATTGGTTCCGAGCTTAAGAAATGGGTGGCTAATCCAGCCGAGCTTAGAGAAATGCTTTTGGCTACTGGTAATATCTCAAAAGAGGATTTGGAAAAAATAGATGATGCTACTTTGGTCAAACTTTTGCAAACATCTGTTGAAGAACAGGGCGGAGGGTCATTATTATATGGCACTCAAACTACAGTGTCCTCAACAACAAATACTACAACACTATGATAGGTTTTGTAAAAAATAAAAAATCATGGCTGTTTATTACAACATGTTTTGTTATTTTTATACAACTTTTTGGTTTGCTGTTGATGCCTTTACCAGCTAAAGCGGTTCCTTCAGAGGTTACGATAGATGCACCAGCGGAAGTTAAGGATGTTAAGAAAACCATTGGAGCCACGATTTTAAGTACTGCCATGGGAGGGTTAATGAATGCTTTCTCATATTTCATGCGTAAATTGGCGTATGATTCAGCCATGTATTTGGCGAGCGGCGGCAAGGGTCAAGGAGCGTTGGCTTTTAAAGATGGTTTTGGTTCATACATGAAAAATGTAGCTTTGGATAGTGTTGCAACCATGGTTGAGGAGATTGGCAAGCCATTTGGTTTGAATCTATGTCAAACTCCAGATTTGAATTTTCAAGTTTACTTGCAGATTGGCATACGAAATATGTATGTTAATGCTGAAGGCGGGCAAGGACCACAACCATCTTGTACATTTCAACAATTAAAAAGTTCATGGAGCGCGGAAGCGTTTGCGCAAAAATATGGTTCTGCGGAAGGCATGATGGAAAAGGCATTTAATAATGCGATTAGGGTTGAAAATTCTGATTTTGGCATAGCTTATGGCGCAATGGCGCAAGTTGATAGAAATAAAGTAAAGAAAGAAGATGGAGCAAAATCTCAACGTTTGGAAGGTGGTGGTTTTAAAGCAGCTACCGGTCTGATTGATAATAAAATTAAGACCCCGGCAAAGGTAGTTGAGGAAGAGACGATGTCTGTGACAAATAAGGGTCAGAGTCAAATGACTGCTGGTCAGGTTGCGGGCGTTTATGGTAGCGGCATGTTGCAAGTAATACCACAGGCTTTATCCGTGTTTTTAAACACTTTTATCAGCCAAGGTTTAAAAACAGTAATGGGGTTGTTAACAGGCGATGATAGCGGTGGAGGTGGTAGTGATTATGAGGCTGGCGTAGTATCGTTTGATTCGGCGGCAATTGTATCAAATCGTCAAAAGGCGCACGCCGCTTTTTCTCAATTGTTGACTATTAAATTAAATGGCGCGCAGAATTATTCCATTTTAGAGGAAATGTCTTTGTGTCCATCTTTAGATGATCCTAGCGTCATTATGGGTCCGGATCATTGTGTTATAGATGCTGATTTGAAAATGGCTTTGGATAGAGCTAAAATGGGGTCGCCGCTAACAATTGAACAGGCAATTAAAGAGAATTTGCTTCATGGCGAGTGGATTTTGGTTTCACCAAAACGTATTGCGGATAATACAAGTCCATCGTGCGCGCAGGGAAAGTATTGTTATTCAAATATTCAGAAACTTAGACGTAATAGAGTATTGCCATTGGGTTTTGAGATAGCGGCTTATTATGCAGACCCGGATGAACCAGAAAAGGATAAGAAGTGGACACTGAAGACAGTGATGGACGGATTTAGTAATTGTAACTATGTTTTGGATGATAAGGGGAACAAGGTTGTAGATCAGCAAACCGGGCAACCAAAGGTTATACCAGATACAGAGAATTATCCGTATTGTCATTTGATTGATCCAAATTGGGTTTTGAAAGCTCCGACAGCGCAGTGTAGCGCAATGGCTTACGGGCCGACTTTACAGGACGCGCAAACTGGCGTGCGTGCGCAGTATTGCGCTGACTTGCGTACTTGTCTTAAAGAAGAACCCGGCAAGGCATGTGATGCGAATCAATATGGTTATTGTACAAGAGAAAAAAATGTCTGGCGTTTTGCCGGCGATAGTTGTGACAAGGTTTATAATACTTGCACTGGTTATTTTTCACGCGAGGGTGATCTAAATTATTTCTTAGCCCGCACCCTTGACTATGGCGAGTGCGCCATGGATAGTGTTGGTTGCCGCGGTTATAGTGCGACAAGGAATGTGGATGGAGCGTGGTTGCCAACTTTTTCTGCTGGCGGTTTGGAATATAAAAAGGAAGGGATCAACCAAGCGTACTACTTTAATGAAAAAATAAAAACCGATAGCTGTGGCCAGTCTGACGAGGGGTGTTCAGAATTTTATCTCAGCGAGTTGCAAGATAATAAATATCAAAAAAATTATACTGACGATAATCGTCGGTTTGTAAAAAAGGCCCCGGATTATTTACATTGTTATGATACTGATCTTGCTAGTATTAAAACTGATTGGCCCCAAACCAAGCCAGAATTAGCCAAATTGAAATCTGACAAGAGGTGCTCTGAATTTGCCCAAGCTTGTTTGCCTGAAGAGGTAGATTGCGATTTATATACGCCGCAATTTGGAAAGGGCAATGAGCCAATTCCAGCCAAAATCGGAGAAGAACAAATGTGCGATCAGAGTTGTGTTGGATATGACGCGCTTGAACAAGAAGCCACTAATTTTGAATATTCAGTTTTTCCTTTGTATTTTATCCCAACTAATGGCAAGGAGTGTTCAGAAACATTTAAGGGTTGCGATGAATTTACTAACATTGATGAATTGGCAAAAGGCGGAGAGGGCCTTGAATATTTTTATGATCTTAGATATTGCGAAAAATCAGATGGAAAAAACGAGACCGCCTATTATTCTTGGGAAGGAAGCGATACAGAGGGTTATGTTTTGAAGATCCACAAACTGCGTCCGTATACAGAACAAGACTTTAATTATATTTCTAAACTTGGTTTATCTGCCAGTATTAATGTGGCAGAGGTATTTCCAGCCGGCTCGCCTGCTTATAGCAGTGATGATAAGAAATTTTTAGAGGATGAGCATTTATTTTGCAATAAAGAAGGTTACAGCAAATTGATCCTTGGTGAAAATACTATTAATGGCGCGGCTAATGAAGACTGCCGGGCCCTTTATGACAAATCCGGCAAGGTTTATTATCGTTTGTTGGCTGACACAGTTGAGGTGTCAGACGCTTGTCATCCTTTGCGCAAAACAAAATCAACCTATTGGGAAGATGTCACACTAGCTAATGATAAAATAGGATGTGAGGCAAAGAATGGCAGGTGGGAAGGGAGTGATGCTGTCGGATCTTGTCAACGTTGTTTACGAGGCGGTTTTTATGAAAAAGACAAAGACGCGTGCGTATATTGGACCACTGGAGCGTATGGTTCATGTTCAGAGGATATGAACGGTTGTCGCAAGTACACAGGCAATCAGGGCAATGACATAGAAAGTATTGTTACTTTGTCTTTTGAGCCGCAAGGAAAGGATGATGATGCTATCAACGAAGCCAAAGATGGCTGGTCTCCAGCCAATAGTGTTTCAATTGTGGCCGAAGCTTTGCAAGTCAGCCTGCATTCATTGCAAATAAAAGGTGGTGCGGTTGGGTATGAGTTACCAGCCGGCGCCATGTCAAAGGGTTCTTTATATATCTTATCTTTTTGGGCTAGGGGTGAAAATATAAAATTGGGAGTTAACTTGAAACAGGGAGCAACGAATGCCGGATCATTTACTTTTGATTTGGCCAAAAGCATAATGACAACATCGTCAGTCAGTTACGATTGGCGCGAATATCATTTGGGGCCAGTGACGTTTACCGGTGAAAGCAGTGTCAGTACAACATTGGAATTTCAGGCTGTGCCAGTCGGAAAGATTTATTTTTTAGACAATCTTAAACTATCTCGTTTGAATGACACTTATTATTTGATTAGAGATTCTTGGAAGACCACAGAGGGCTATCAGGTGCCAAAGATTTGCGACGAGTTTCCGGAAGATCCTTATCCAGGCAAGGCGCTTGGTTGTCGCGCCTATACGCAGGATAGCACAGGTCTCCCTGTTTACGCGACTGGTTTTGAAAATTTGTGCAGAGAAGAAGCGGTCGGCTGTCGGGCAGTATATGATACTTATAATACAGAAGAGTCAAATTTGAATTTATATAATGTTTGGTGTGCTGTAACGAGCACCCCTCAAAATGGCAAGTGTGTGAAGAGTATTACTGTTGAAGATGTTAAAGAAACACGAGAATGTGATGTTCCGCAAAATGCTAAAGGATGTTTCATTGATAAAATAGTAGTTCCTGATGGCACGTCTTCAGCAGTTTGGTCCAGCTGGGTGGTTTCTTCAACAATCGTACTGCCTGCCGATACGTCAACAGGATCTCCGCTTTACTTAACAGTACACAAAAATTTTCAGTGTACAGAAAACAAACTTGGTTGTCAGAATTTTGGTCTTGAGGATAAAATTTTACCAACTGTTGTTTCAAGCACAGAAGCTTATTTGTTAAACAATCCAGCCAAATATATCGGGCCAGATGGAACACTGTGCCGCAATGATTTGGTGGGTTGTGAAGAGTTTAAGGCCGGGAATGATGTTGTCTTTTTTAAAGAGCCAAAGTTAGTGGGCAATACTCTTTGCGAATATAAATCAGCCAGCCAGGGCAGTGGTATAAGTTTGAGTGGTTGGTTCCAAAAAGATGTTGGCTATTGTTATGATCCTGACGACAAGTGGACAGACAAATTATGCCGTTCGGCAAATGATTGTGGAAAAGATTATTCCTGTAAAGATATTGGAACCGCGCCGTGTTATCAAAATTACTTGTTGCCCGGCGGTGAATATGGTATTTGGTCAAATGGCAATGCCAAATACGCCGGTATGGTTGGTATTTGTCCGGAAGATGCAAATAACTGTCGTGAATTAATTGACCCAATGGATAAAGACAAATCAAATCTAAATGATTTGGGCAGAGCATATTACGTGATTTTTGATCAGAAATTACTGTCTGGCTTAAGTGAGTGTGAGGGACAGATTAGCTGGAAAAAAGGTTGTGTATTATTTAACAAGACAGACCAACCAAACCTGCTTTATGATGCAACGGCCACTTATAACAACAGCTCAAAATCAACCCCACCGCACGGATTGGTTAGTCCGTCATCTTCAGCAAAAAATGACGCAAATACAATTATAAAAGTTACCCGCGATCGTGAATGTGGAGAATGGCTTGCTTGCCGTGGCTCTTTGCCTATTCCTGATTCTCAATCGCAATCAGGCGAACGTTACGCGTGCTACGCTCTTCAGCCATGCAAAGACGGTACTAATTTTAACTGCACAGAAGAAGTTTCCAAAGATGACTATGGCTCTGGCGAGATTTTGGACTATGATAAATATGTTACCCGCGATGTGTCTTGGTTCACCGGCCGTGAGTATGTGGGTTATTCGCTGTTTAATAAGTATCCAATGATTGATTTGGGGTTTGTGGATTTGGATAAAGAAGAAGCCGGAGGAAGCGAAAATAAAAAAGTGCTTGGTTTTGTTAATCATAATCAAACATGCGTTGGCGTCAAATCAGGCACAGAATGTGGAAATGGTGTGTGTTATGGCGGCCAGTGTATTGTTGCTCCGGACGGCGTTCTGCCAGAAGCAGTAAAAAATGAAACCGCTGAATGGGCCAAGGCGTCTGTGTTCTCCAAGCTATTGCCAAACAGTTCTTGCCGGGCATATCCATCCCAAGATAGTCCATTTACTGATTTTGTAAAAACTATTGTCCAGTCATGGGTTAACAATAGGCCCGTGGTTACTGACGACAAATACACAAACTCCTCAATCTGCCAGCAAAATCAAAATTGCGATTGCAACTACACTAAAGTCGGTTATGGACAATCCGGTGGGGTTTCAGAGACGCGCTATTATAGTTATGGAACATTGGCAGATGAAGTAAAGATGGGCGGTATTTGCCAGGGTGGCGCAAATGACGGCAAAGCGTGTGCTGTAAAAGAGGATTGCGACAAGGATCCGAATTTGGGCGCGATATGCTTGCGTCAACAGCAAAAGAGCTCGCAGATCGGCTGGAATGGATATTGTTTGGAGCAAGATATCAGTAGGCGCGTAAATAACCGCAAAGACAATACCAAAGACGGCTTTGCTTGCCTCACTTGGTATCCTTTGGATTACGCGCCAGGCCTGTTTGATATTTATTATAATGATCCTGGAAAGGGATATGTTCCACCAGCAGACGCTGGAAATCCAGGACAGCTTTATTGTTTGGAGATGTTGGGAACTGGCGATGTGTCAATTGGCCCAGCTGAAGGTGATACACAATCATGCACAACAGCGCTCTTTAATAATATAAATTATTGTGTTTTATTTAAAGATTTTTGTGATGATACAGGTTTGTTATATGCACCAGATGATTGTTCTGATCAATGGGATTTTAAAAAGAATACTGAAGGCGAGTATGTATTTTGGGATAGTTTATATGGCAAAGTAAAATCAATAACATGGAAATTATTAGATTCCATAAATCCTCTCCATGGTTTGGGCACCAAAGACAATCATAATTATCATTATATCAGTCGCATAGATGTTGGTGTTAATCCGAATGCCAAGCATAAATTAAATGATTCAGCTAATGGTACATCGTTCTCAAATACTTTTGGAGATGATAATAGTCCGTTGGATATGTTGCGTAAGACATGGTCGCAGTTGGCCGGCGGGTTTATGGCAACCGCGAAAGGTAATGGTGTTCAAGAATATGCTGTACCGCTATTCCCTGATGTTGAAAATACAGAGAGTTCTTGGATTTATAAAAATGATGGTTCTTGGCCACTAATTGAGGGTGGGTTGGCAGCTGGTGTACCAGAGACGCAACATGATTCAGCCTCAGATTCCGGAATTATTAGACACGCGCCAAATCGCACTGAGAGATTCTTGGAAAAATCAATGATTTACGCGGTTTCTATTATACCAATTGCGGTAAGCGAGAATGGTGACGATGGTGGTGTTGGAATGGAAGATATCCCGGCATTGGGATACCCATTGACCATCTATCTTGATAAAGATTATCCAAAAGAAGGCACTACGGCCAGTCCGTCGGATTTGGATATGAAAAGAAGCGGAGCCGGATCTTGTCCTTTCTGCAAATATTGGGTAATGAAAACAAGTAATTCCGACACAGAGGAGGGATATTTGATTCAGTGGCAAAAAAGCGACCCTGTTCTTGGTAATGGCGATGATGCGCAACCATACGAGGTCTATGCAAACGCGGATTCTTATTTAGTTAATCCGTTGCGGTTTTCGGATGGTGGTGAAAATCAGTGGGATAAACCTAGCGTAAAATGCATAGAAGATGGAACAGGGGGACATTTTATTGCTGTTGAAATAAGGTTTAACAAAAAGACCGGCGAATTTTTGGGATATCGTTCGCGCAATTGCAACCAGCTTCCAAGTCAGAAAGAATTTGGGTATGCCACTGCTGTTGTGTTCACATTACAACCAATGTGCGTCGAGGCGGTAAAGGTTTATAGCGATGATGCATCAGAAAAAGCTTCTAGTAAGGCATATACGGATAATATTTGGGAAGGTAGAAATTTTACTGATGTGTATAAATCTTCATGTAAAAATTGCGCATATGTTGATATGAAATTGGAGTACAATCTCTCTGCCTCACCATTTGGTTCAGCGCGGTTTTCCGGTGATTTGACTGATAAATTACAAAATCCATGGTTTAGAATTTATCCTGACCCTCAAGAAGATGAGATGAATGCTGGTATGCCTCGATATTGCCAAAGCGATTTTAGAGCTAAAGGTGGTGATGATATATTAATTAAATATGCTAGCGGATGCTATCAGTCAGGCAATTTTAAAGATATGCAGTTAGGTTATAATCCAGATGCTTTTGAAGAGCAGAAGAAGAATTTTAATACAGCGGATGAAGAAAAATATGCGTTCTTTGATCATTTGTTTGCCAAGGCGTTTAGTGTTTATTCGCGTATGAATAATTTAGAACTGTTGGATATAGGAAAAGAGGAGCTGGCGACTAAGTCAAATTTATTTAGTGGAAAAGTAGAGTTTACTGGAGGAGACAAAAGTTTCACAAATGGCAAGCCCCCATATATTTATCCAGCAGTGGATTGTGTTGGCGAGGTGTGCGAATTAGACAAAAAACAAGCAAAAAATGAATATGGTTTTAGCGTTAATGGTATTGTTGGTAAAAAAGCAGACGATGCATTGTTTGGTGTTCGCAATAAGGCAATTACAGCTCGTTTTTACACCTGGGCTGACCACAACCAAATGCCTTTGCGTAGAATTATGATTGACTGGCAAGAACAAGAAGATCCGGACGGCTTGGGCACAGTGGCTGGCGATATTCTAGGTTACTATTCAAACTACAAGCCATTTTGCAAAGATGGCGGCGATGCGAAAGAGTGTGTGAAGAAAAATAATAATAAACCAGATTTAACAACTTACTTTGGTCTTACTTGTTCTAATAATTATGAATGTCCTTCTGACTATCCGTTTTGTGTAGAAGTCGGCGCCCATTTTGGCAACCAATCCGGCGTTACCTGCGTTGACCGTCCAGCCCAGAGATTCTTCAACTATTCCTGCGATGCGGACAAATATAAAAAAGTATATACGAATAAAAACGAAAAGATTGTAAAAGAGATACCACAATATGTTTATAGAGTAGACGAAATAGATTCTGATGTAACTTTTGACGTCGACGGCTGGCAAGATTTGTTGGTAAAGAAAGGTCAAAAATTAGACTCCCTCGTTTGCGTCTACCAACCAAGGCTAAATGTATTGGATAATTGGGGGTGGTGTAGTGGTAAATGTAAAAATTCTACTGCTGATCCGACGAGAATGGGGTGTTATAATGGGGGTGGTATTAATGATATGTGTGAAGAATATGGCCCGAATGATAAAAGATTTTTGCCTTACTCTAATATTATTGTTGTAGCTCCATAGGAATAACAAGAAAAAATAAAATCCTCCTTTGACTATGCTTGGGGGGATTTTATTTTTTCCAAAACAATCATTATTTAATCATTGTTTAGGGGTAAGCCAAGGGGTGGGGTATAAGGCGGGGTTTGTGGCGGGTCGCTATCTACCGGTGACAAGTGAGCACCAGGCCTCCCATATAATTGTCCCCAACGATTTCCATAATAGGTGGGTCAATTATTTGGAGGGTAAGCGATGCTGTTTGGTCGGATGGCGGGAGGTTGGTGGGATTGCAGGTGATGAGACCCCACAGGTCGTCGTTGACTTCTTGTAAGGACAGGGTCCAGATACCCTTGTTCTTTTGGGTGACGTCAACGGAAAATTCATTCACGAACACAGATCCTGTGCATGACCCTCCACCACAGGAGCAGTACCATGTTCCCAGGTAGGGGGTGCAGGCCTCTTCTGCAGTGAGGACATCTCCACCTTCCGCGTCAGTGGACACATCGTCTGGTGAACTTTCGTCCGGTTCGACGTTAGCGTCGTATGATGCAGTGTCTTCGACGTAAGCGTCGCCTCCTTCCGAGGTCACATCGACCTCATCACAGCTGGTTAAGAACCATGCCACAACAACCAAACTAGCCAACCAAAGAATCTTCCTCATAGTAGACCTCCGTGTTTAGTGCCAATTTTATCCCATACCGCGCTGGGTATAGGGCCCCTTGGACTGGAAAGAGCACTCCTTCACTTCTATTATACATCTAATAAACATCCAAAACATTATATTTTAGCAGGGTTAAGTGAATTTGTCAAGGGGGGTGGGGATAAGTTTTCTTAAATAATTATCCCCATCTATTCTGTTTTTTAGTTTTGTTTTGTGATATAATGTATCTATAAGTAAGGAACACGGAGTTCCATAGTTTGCGTATATAAACATGAAGGACTTTCTTAAACGGATTTTAAATTGGTTAAGAAAGCTGATTCCAAAGAAAAAGCCAACTCTAGTAGGCGGGGCGATTTTAGGCATGCTGATTTTGTGTTTTTGTGTTTTTTTAGTTTCTACTGTAAATGCAGATGTTGGTATTCTTGAAGGTGTCTACCGCGGATTAATGCGCTTTGCCGCGGAAACCCTGCTGGCTCTTGGTGAATTGTGCATGCGGTTTTCAGTATTCTTTCTAAGCTTTTTTATTGCTCTTGCTCGTTGGAACAACTATATTGATGTGCCTATTGTAATGTTGGGTTGGACAATGGTGCGTGATGTAGCCAACATGTTTTTTGTGATTATTCTCTTGATAATTGCTATTGGCACAATTTTAGGACTAGAGCAATATCAATGGAACAAAACTTTGGCTAAAATGATTTTGGCCGCCGTGTTTATCAACTTCAGCAATTTAATCTGTGGCATTTTGATAGACATCGCGCATGTCTTCACAATTACTTTTGTAAATGCAATCGCGGCCACGGCAGGCGGAAATTTAATAAACATGTTTCATTTGAATGATTTGTTTACCTTAGTGAGTGATAGTGGTGGTGATCCGGAAAATTCTTTACAAGACATGGATCTTCGCCTGTTTGCCGCCGCCGTCGCCGCATTTTGTTTCGCACTATTGTCGCTCGTTACTATCGCGGTTTATTGTATTATCATGTTGTATCGAGTGGTGATATTGTGGGTTTTGGTGATTCTTTCTCCGATTGCGTATATTTCTTCAGTATTGCCACAATCGCAAAGTTATGCAAAAGAGTGGTGGGATGAGTTTGGTCGTTATGTTTTGGTTGCGCCAATGATGGTATTTTTCTTATGGCTGGCATTTGCCACAATGGGCGAGGGGCAGATAATGAGTGACATGAAATTGGAATTTACATCTACTGAAGGCCAGTATACTGCGGAAGAGTTATCTGGTGGTGGCGGCACAGAAAAAACTGCCACTAGTCTGTCAAAGATTACTGAATGGGCAAATCTGGTCAATATTTTAATTCCAATTTGCTTGCTTTGGGTTGGTTTGGAGCGAGTGCAGAAGCTTGGTGTGCGCGGCGGTGATATGGTAAGCAAAGGTATGGATATGTTTAAGAATGTGGCTACTGTTGCTACTGGTTATGCCGCCGGTAGGTGGTTGGCGAAAAAAGGGTGGGAAGGTACAAAGGCGGTTGGCAAGGGCGCTTTATATCATATGCCAGTTGTTGGCGGACAAGCATGGGTTGAGAGAGCTAAGTTGGTTGGGGCTAGGGCCAAAGATTTTTGGTATCATGACATCGGGGCGCGTGGAGGAAAGTGGAATCCTTTGTCAATGATGGCTCGCAGTACAGCCAGAAGGAGAAAGCATATAAAAGCAGGAGAAGGCGCGGCTGAAGCCGCAGAGAGTTTGTTGGGTAAAATGCAAGCCGCTGGACAATGGGGCAATCGTGCTCGTAACAGGCGCGGTCAATTAGAAGCATATGAAGAGAGAAGTAATTCGAGAGATGCAGAAGGTGTGCAGTCGGCTAAACTGGCCGAATTACAGCTTCCGCGCATGAAAAATGGCAAGGCATATGTTAATCCGGAAACCGGAGAAGTATCGTCATTGGCTGGTGAAGCCGCGCGTTTTGCGCTTAGAAAAGAGGCTTTGGAAGATGAGCAAAAAGGGATGATGGGGGATGAAAGGAAGAAGATTATAGATAGAGCAAAGCCGGACATGGAACAGGCCGCCGCGGATAGCGATCAAGTGCGTGAACAACGTAAGAGCGCTGAATTATTAAAAGCCGAGGAAGCAGAAAAATCGGCCCAAAAGACTTTTAGAGAGTCAGAGGCAAAGATAAAGGTTGATGTGGATGCAGAAATAAAGAAAGATGAAGGAGGAATTATAGCTGGCGCGCAGAAAGAGCTGGATGAAGCAAAAAAGAATGAAAAATTGGTTGATACTGGTTTAGTTAAATTAAAACAAGACGCAGATTATTCCAAGTTGGCTGAAGATCGTGAGGAGCGGAAAAAAGCAGATGAAGCAAAGAAAAGGATAGAAGAACAGCTTAAAAAGACTGAAGGCCTTACAGATGCTGATAAGGATAAATTGGAGAAGAAAAAACAAGCAGAAGAAGCAAAAATTGCGAAATTTGATGCGAGTATTTTAGCTAACACAAGAGGTGTGGATGTAGAGAAAGACGTTAAAGAAAAGGAAGAAGAGAAGCAGACAGCAAAAAACGCAGCTGAAAAAGCTCAAAAGAAAATAAAAGAACGAACAGAAGAAATCGCTGGGAATGTGGAGAAAAAGGCAGTAACTTCAGACGGCACAACAGTCGCGCAACAGCGTGATGCTTATACGAAGGCGCAAGCTAAGACAATTGAGGCTAAGAAGGCGTGGGAACAGACTTTGACAGAAGCGGAAAAGTCGCCAACGACAACAGTTACATCAGACGAGAGAGAACGCGCGAAAGCAATGCAAGACGTATTGCAACAAGTTTCGGCTGATGTTGAAAGTAAAATAAAAAAAGATGAAACAATAGTGAAAGCCAAGGAAACGTTGACTGATCAGGAAAAGGAAGTGGCAAAGGATGAAGAAACATTGAAAGAATTAAAAGCAAAAAAATTAGCAGTAGCCCCACCGTCATCGCCAGAAGAAAAAACTAAGCGCGCGGAAGCAAAAGCTCAGCTCGAGGCTGATGATAAATTAGGCAAGTATAAGGGCCAATCGGTCGACGAGTTATTAAAGGAATTATATGAAAAGCATGGTTGGTCACAAGATAAAGACGCGGAAAATCGTGTATTTGTTCAGGCATACATGGATGCGTCAAAAGAAGAACAAAACACCTCATTAGACGCGCAAATAACAACTGTAGAAAAAGATATCGCCCAGAAAAGAGGAAATGTCACGACTACATCAAAGGCAATTGATGAACGGAGAGAGCAAATTACCAAAGAAACTGAGGCAAAGCCAGTTCAAATTGCCGGAGAAGAAGCGCCAGTTCCAATTGAACAGTTGCGCAAAGAAAATGCGGAGGCACAGAAGAAGGTTGCAGTTGCAGATCAGCTCGAACGCGATCGAGTTGCTAAAGAAAAACTAGAAAAGATAGAGTCTAATTTGTTTAAAGGAGAGCTGGTTGGGCCAGACGGCGAGCCTGTGATGGCAAATGGAAAACCAGTGAAACGCAGTGATAGTAATATTGCTATTGCTTATCTTAAAGCCAAACAGCGCGCGGCAACTACTAGTGCCGGTGTTGAGGCCGCAGAAACAGATGCGCAAAAAATCATGCTCGGATTAGAAAGTTTTCATTCTTTGTTTTCCAGCGAGGTGGCATCAAAGATGGGTGCAGAAGCGTCAAAGGCATTTTTAGATGGCATTAAAGAACAGAAAACCGGTGAATTGTTTAAAAAGGGCGCGCTGGAGTTGCAGGCGGCATTGGAAAAAGGAGGAGCTTCGTTGGAAAAGTTATCATTGAAAAATGTCGGCGCGCGCATGGCGCAGGCGCAGATGATATCAGAATATAATAAAGATATTTCCGGAGCGCACAAACGTGAAGCCGCAGATCACGCCGAGAGTATTTTTACAGTGGAAAGATATGGCTTCAAAACACCATCCTCTGCTTTTAAAGATTGGGTAAAAAAACAGACCGAGCGTTTGCAAGGCGTGGAGCGTGAACAATCAGTAAAAAACGCCATGGGAACTGTGAGCCAATTTTTTAAACTACAAGAACAAGGCAAAGAGATTTCTACTGACCAAAGAGCGCAGATGATGGCCCATCTTAAACATTTGACATCCAATGGCTGGATGGATGATTTGTTGGCCGGTATTGCTAAAAAATCAACCATGAAAGCCAGTCTTTTTGGAGAAGAAAGAGAAGAGGCAGAAGCGTTAGAAAGTGTGTTTATCAACAGATTACACTGGGATCCAAACGATAATCGTTCTGGGGCTGATCGCACTGCGCAAGTACAAAAATTAGTTGCTATGGGAGGTGATAATGATAATATGCAGGGTGAAGAACTCAATTTGTGGATTATGGAAAATACAGGTAAAACTTATAGCGAGGCAAATAAGCAGGCGGCGGCAGTAACACATGAAAACGCCAAAATAATTCTTGATGAAAAAACCACGCGTGATGCGAAGGCGCAAATTGCAATAAAGGCCGGTGCTTTAACAGAGGATCAATTAGCGAAAGCAAAAGCTGATCCGAAAGATTTTAAAGCCAATGCCGCGGTAGACGCTGGTATTGATCAGCTCATGGCCTATACTAGAAAATTTGCATTGCCAGCTGAAAGCGCGGAAAAAGCGGCTGAGGCGTTTATGAAGTCCACGGATAAATTTCAAGAAGCTTTTGAAATGCTTGCCGATTTCAAAAATTTGGGTATGAACACCGGCCATATTGATGATGGCGGGCATACTTATTATGATATGGCTGAAGGTAAAGTGCGTGGTAATTTGGGTCATAGGGGCAAGGAGTTTACATTGGGTGAATGGCGCAAACTAGGTCTTGACCAACGTTTGTCGCGCTTAAAAACTCACAGTGTTGGTCAGATGCAAGAAGATTATCAAACAATAGATTATACTTCTGGTGAAGAAAGTGATGATGCGATTAGAGAGACATTTGCTGGATTATCTAATCAACGCGAATTTGCTAAAGTTGATGGCAGAAACAAAGATCATATTGCAGGTATGGCATCTGGAGAAGCAATACGTCAAGACGCTGGTGGAAGGACAAAAATTGGTGATGATGACTCTGTATATTTCAAAGGCACATTTAGTCATATTGCTGACCAAGACGAACGTCGAAAAGCTGTTGCTAAGCGATTGCGTGGTAATTATGCCGCATTTTTGCGGAATAATCCGGCGGCCCTCTTTGGTTCGCTTGCCGAGCGAGGTGGTTTGTCATTTGATGATGGTATGGAAGGAAAGATTAATGTGAATGTTTGCGGTGAAACAATTAGCAGTGTTGAGGAATTAGTGAGGTGGGTCAATAGCGATCCTGATGGGAAATTTCGTTTTAATCCAGAACGTATCAGAAGTTCGTTGGCAAGGGCACAAAAGTCTCGAAAAAATGATGATTAAAAAATAATTGGTTATGTTATCACAGTATTTTGTACCAGCCACAGCAATAGAGTGGCAAAAAAGATTAGAGAATGTAAGATTGGCATCAGACGTGTCAGTGGAATTTTTTGGTAGCGCATGGAAGAGTGAATCAGTTTGGCAATGGCTTCAAGATTTACAGGAAGAAATGTCGCATTTTGATTTTTCTAAAACTATTTCTGAAAAGAGTGAGGCATTTTTTTTGGCAATGCTTGAGCAAATAAATTGGGAGGCAATTGCCGGTTTGCGCGATAAAATCATCGTGGTTGCCGGCGCTATTGAGAATAGTCAAAGGAGTGTTATTGGCCAAACAGCGAACATGGAATCATGGAAAGCATTAGGAGCGCGATTAGATTTGAATAAGCAGGGTACAGAGTTATTATTTGCTAAAGTGTTCAGCCGACCAACTGCAGTACAATCTAAAATAAGCACACAGCTGGTGGCAGTGGCTGATATGTATGAGAGTTTTCGGTCGCAGTTTCGATTGATAGCGGCCGCCCTTCTTTATTATTCGCCGTCTGGTGGGCAGGCGCAACTCATCGATATAGAAAAAGAACCAGACACTCCTGTTACAGATTGGGCGCCAGTATTGCGTCTTCTTGGCCAGGCCATACACAACCATGATGGGGAAGCATTAGCGTGGGCTGGTAAATTTTTATATGTTAACGCCACGCAAATAAAAAAAGATGTTTTTGAATCTGATGCTGATCATTTGCTGTTTATTGTGCTTTTGCACCTATCTTTAGGAAATTTTAGCGAATTGAACGAGTGGCGGCAAGCAAGGGCAACTGAATGGTATTTGTGGGAAGCATTGTGTTTTGGAGTTTTGGTTGAAAATGAGTTGCGGGAATATTTAGCCGGTCGGCCATTATTGAGTGATTACATTATTCATTCTGGCAGTTTTTCTGAACTTATACGTTGTAGCGCCCAGCTTATTTTGGTTGGCGTAGACCAAACCACAGTGGGAGGGTTTATTAAAGGATTTTTGTCTTTTACCAAGGGCGACGGCCGTGATGTCGCTGAGCATAATTTATATATTAGCCAAGCTATTGCAGAACACAAATGGCCGGTTGATTTGAAGTTTTTATTACAAAAATTATTATATCTTTATATTCATCTGCGCGATTGTGACTTTATTGATTATCGTGGAATGCTCGCCGAAGAGCAAATTTTATCAAATAAATACGACTGGAAAAAAATCATTCAACAGGATATTAGCAATGAGGATATTAAAGATTTCAGGGAGCATTTTAAATTGTTTGATAGGCCGGCGTTTACAAAAGCGGAATTAATTACTGCCTTTGAGTCCGTGCCATATGAAAGTGAGCCATATTTGGATCGGGTAGCGCTGTTGAGCGACCTGTATTCAGAAGTATTTCCATCATTAGATTATAGTCCAATTATGTATTTTGATGAACAAGATGGAAAAATTAAATTTGATAAAAAATTGCCAGATAGCTGGTATACTCCACGATTTAGATTTGGCATAGATGAAAGTGTTTGGAAAGAGGCCGAGGAGGAAGCAAGGAAAAAATTTCAAAATATACCCAAGACCGAAGACTTGGAATTAGATTAAAATATGCCTGGTGTAGCATCACAACCTAGTCTTTTAGTCAAAAAAGCCGACGGCACAAGCGTGCGGATGAGTTGGGATGAGTTTAAGGCGTACCAGGAGAACATTAAAACATTAAAACATGAAAACATTAAAACAGAAGAACCGGTGACAGAACGTCAAGTGTCAATAACCGAGCCTCAAACAGTAAAAGAGAATTTGCCGATGAAAGAGCCTGAAGTAGTGTTGCCAGCGACGACTGCGCCTGTGAAAGAGGTTTTTGTGGATGAGGCGAAGGCGAGTGAGAGTCGAAAGTCTATAAAGTTCATAAAGTCTGTAAAGTCAGATAGCAGTCAGCAGATAACAGATAGCAAAAAGGTTGAAGATTTAAGATTGAAGACTAACAATACAAAAGATGAACCTAAAAAAGAGCAACCGAGGAATTGGGAGCGGGTAGATAATAAGCCACTATTGAATGAAGAGGTGGTTGGAGCGAGGAAACAAGAAGTGGTGAGGACGACCTTGCCAGATGATCGAGGCGATGTGTTTGATCAAGTAATTAGAAATTTAAAATTTCCAGTTAGGGATGAATTGCGGCCGCGTTTAAAGTCACTAATTGTCTCGCGTGTAAAAGACATAAGGTCAGATGAGCAAGTTGGTGAATATGCCATGCGGCCAGTGGAAAGAGGGGGATTGGGGATGACAGAAACGCAAGTTGGTGAGCTGTTGCGATTGGTGAACATGAAAACATTAAAACATGAAAACATTAAAACACAGAATCCAAACAACACAACACAAATTACAAATTCAAAATCTCAAGTTCCAAATTACCAGCCTTCGACCCGAGTTCAGGCCGAGGGTTTACCAGCTACCAATTACCAGTTATCAAACAGTGGTGAAAAACCTGTTTTGCACGATGTTGTAGCAACAGCTCCACAACCGATGGCAGAGAAAAAAGTTGGTGTTGGTCCAATGGAAGAATTTTCCACCTTTGAAATTAAAGATTTTCGCAGATTAGGCCAGCCAGGGCAGGCGAGCGAGGTGTTAATTAAAAAATTTGAAACTATGCGGGCAGAGTCATTGATTTTGTATTTGCGCGCGGTTAAGGCCTGGCAGAAAAGTCCGCTTTATAGGCAGTATCAGCAGGTTATTGTAAATGCGATAAATCAAGGTAGGCCAACTAAAGAAACTGTAGCGACAGTTGGGTTGAAATTGGAGGAATTTGAGGCAATAACAAAAGTATGCAGCAATTTATAGTACCGCAATTTATTGATGTTGAAGACAAAATTTTTGGTCCAGTAACCACTAGGCAGTTTATAATTTTATTAGCCGCCGGATTGGTAATTTTTGTAGCTTACAAATACGGAGATTTTGCTCTTTTTATCACAACCCTGGCGTTGGGTGGAGGATTAGCATTAATTTTTGCGTTTGTGAAAGTGAATGGACAGCAATTTCATTATTTTGTTTTAAATCTAATACAAAGTTTCCGCCGTCCCAAACTTCGTCTTTGGAGCAAACAGTGTTCAAAGGAAGAATTAGATTTTTTGCGCAAACAAAAAGTAGAAGAAGTAGAAGTTAAAGAAGCGCGCAAACCAGCTAAGTCAGAACACATCCGTGACTTGTCGCTGATTGTGAATACTGGCGGATTTTATCAAGGTGAAGAATGATAATATGTCTGACGAAAAAGTAAAAAAGAAAAAAAAATCAG
>Ga0208373_1001441_pt1 | contig 31862 bp, 33 predicted proteins | sample RifOxyC2_FD_184036 | JGI IMG/M metagenome (GOLD analysis project Ga0208373, IMG submission 184036) | Soil microbial communities from Rifle, Colorado - Rifle Oxygen_injection C2 (SPAdes) | ecosystem: Environmental > Terrestrial > Deep subsurface > Rock core/Sediment | place: Rifle, Colorado... | reverse complement strand
AACATCCCTCTAAAGAATCATTTGAAGATTATCTCATAAAAGGAGGTTTCCCTGAGTTCATAAAAAAGGAGAATGCAAATATTCTTCATGAGCTGCTTTCTGATGTTGTGATGAAGGATATTGCAACAAGATATGGTATAAGAAATACTGCTATCCTTAATAAGATGGCCATTTACTTAATCAGCAATGTGGGAAAGGAATTTTCTTATAATTCCATTAAGAAAATGCTGGAGATTAAATCAGTTCAGAGCGTTATAGATTACGTATCCTTTTTTGAGAATGCGTATTTGATATTTACAATTCCCAGATTCAGCTATTCATACAAGAAACAGCAGGTTAATCCAAAAAAGATGTATGCGATAGATAATGGCTTTTGTTACAATAATTCTGCAACTTTCTCAAAAGATAAAGGAAAAATGCTTGAAAATATCATATTCTTGGGTCTGAGGAAAAAATATAAAACAATATTCTATTATCAAGAAAAGAATGAGTGCGACTTTATAATCAAAGAAAAGGAAAAAATAATTGCCGCGATACAAGTATGCTATGTTCTTGATGAGCATAACAAGGAAAGGGAAATAAACGGATTGCTCGAGGCTATGAAAGAATTTAAATTAAAAGAAGGGTTGACCATAACCTTTGACCAAGAAGATGAATTCCTTGCTGATGGAAAAAAGATAAAGGTTATTCCTGCATGGAAATGGCTTCTAGAATGATTTTTTTTCAAAGAGTTATTTTGATGTATCTCGTCTACCATTCCAGAAACGGCTTCAGATGTGCTTCCTTTTTAAGTTCTAAAAGTCTCTGTTTATCAACAGCGTCATCACTCGCATCCGTTATTTGTCCGCTTGAGAATGCTTGACTAATCTTAGTTAATAGAAATCTTTTCTCAAGTTCCAATCTTTGTATCTTTTCATTGAAGAAATATTCTAATAAATTTTCTTCTATTTTGTTTTCTTGTTGTTCTTTTTGCATCAAGTGTTGGCTTATATGCAGGAATCCTTTGATGCATCTTTCATAATCTGTATAATCTATGTTGTCTAGAAATATTCTAATTGTTTCTTTTCTTGATTGCAGTTTGAATTGTAAGTGCTTCGATTTGTGTCCTTTCTGATGGTGGTGTATCATCGATTCTTTTATTTCAGTTCTTCCTTCTACCAAATATTTTGCGGATTTAAAATTTAAACCATATTCTTCTTCTAGTAAAGAATTCTTTTCTGTGATTGTTATGTGCATGCCCTCTTTCTTATATGTTATCCTAAATTCATCTGTTTCTTTATCTGTATATCTTTCTATATGTTTGGGGTTTGCATATTCTGATAATATATAGATATAATTATTTTTACTCATCGTAATTTTTCTTTTAAATCCGCATGGAATACGTTTCTAACATCACTGTTTAGTGAGTCTCTTGATAGATCGTTTCTATCATATGCTTCCATCCATTTGCCTGTGTCGAGGTAATCTTTTTCTGTCATTAGTTCGTAAAGTTTTATGTCAAATGTTTCTTCTAGTATTTGTTTTACACATATAAGGTATATCAAGCGTGTTTCTTCAATATTTAATGTTGATGGTGCTATCCAACCATGACCTTTGTTTATATTTATCATTTCTAAATCTAATTCCCACTCTATATTCTGCTCGCTTGAGCGCATGTTTTGCAGTTGTCTACTACGCATTAAAGATATGAGCGATAGATCGTTAAATGTACATACTACTGAATATTTTTTTCCTTTTAGTTCTATTTCTAAATTTTTATGTTTTTGCTCATATTTTGTGCCTATTATATTGCCTTTTTCTGCAATTTTTGTGCCTTCTTTTGCAGATAGATTATTGGCTAATTTTATTAGTCTTAAGATTATTTCTTCTTGCGATTCTTTTCCTCTGGCTAATACAGAGAGCATCTCCCTTGTTTTATTGCTCACTCTAATGCTTGACGCTTTCTCCATCTCATCAACTTTGATAATTTTTGTTCTCATAATACACCTACGCATGTTTTGCATGCAATACATGCATTGTATGTAAATGTATATTTAAATGTTTTGATTTTTTTGATGAAAAGTCCTCCTTTCTGCATCGCTTATTTTTGTCGTACTCATCAATTATAGTAAGGGGATGTTTTTAATAAGCCTTTCTGCAAAGAAACCGAATGATTTATGGCATCAGCCGTAAATCATTATTTTCTATATTGAAAATAATTATTGACTTGATCAAAAAACCATGTTTAACAGACATAAAATCAATTTTCTGATTCAGCCTAAAAAAATTTATATATAACCTATTGCCTTTTCATTATTGATAAAATCATGAAAAATTCAATGCAGAACAAGACAAATTCATTAGTAAGTTTGGGATTACCTGTATATAATGGTGAGAATTATATTAAGGAGGCTATTAATAGCATAATTAAGCAGAAGTATAAGAATTGGGAATTGATTATTTCTGATAATTGTTCTACAGACAGCACGGAAAAGATATGTCGTGCATATGTCAAGAAAGACAAAAGAATAAAATACTACCGTTATGATGCTAATAGGGGTGCGGCATGGAATTATAATAATTGCTTTAAGCTCAGCAATGGAGAATATTTTAAATGGGCTGCTCATGATGATAATCTTGCACCAGGATTTTTATCAGAATGCGTTGATGTGTTAAGGAATAATAATGATGTTGTACTTGTATATCCACTAACCTATATGATTGATGCTGAGGGTAAGATATTGAAAGTCTATTCTGATGAAGCGATTTTTAATAAATTAAAAGCCCATGAACGATACAGACAATTTTTTCAAGTATACAAACTTAGAGCTTGGTGTAATCCCATTTTTGGATTATTTAGAAGAGACATCCTTGCAAGGACTGTTCTAATAGGATCATGGCTTGCTTCTGATTTGACCTTGCTTGGTGAGGTTGTTTTGTACGGAAAATTTTATCAGATAGATAAACCATTATTCTATCAAAGAATCCATAAGGATAATTCAATGCAGGCATACAATGAATTCGAAAGAGTATGGTGGTTTGATCCAAAAAATCTTGGGAAACCATTTGCAACACATTGGAGATGGATGAAGGAGTATATTTCTGCTGTCAAAAGAGCAAGATTAGGATTTAAAGAGCGCATACTTTGCAAGTGGGAGATCCTTCGATGGAGCTTCAGGATTAAGAAAAGGCTATTTAAGGAAGGTCTAAGATTTATATTCTGGCCAATGCTTAAAAGAACAAAATATAAGGACAAAATTAGGAAGAAATTCAATTAGTCTATTGGAACACTATAATCAATAATAAAATAATTCTATTTTAATGGTTTTTGAGCCTCTGCAAAAAAGGATTCAAAATTCCTGAATTTTTTATTTTCAGAGGATATTCCATGCTGATCGATATTCTTCAAATGTTCATCGCTACTTTTGCCTTCAAGCCTACGCACAATATTAGTGAATCCTGCTCTTTTAAACGAGTCTGCAAGAGTATCAAAATCATAAATGAATTTGTGTCCCCATCTTCTGAAAATATTATTTATCACAAAAACACTGCTGTAAATTTTTGTATCTTTAAAGAATGTATCAACAATCCATTTTACATAATCCTTATGGAGTTTGTTTTTATTAGAATCATAAAGCTTTATGAAATTTCTTAAGTCGGGTGTTCCGATTCTTATTTTTCCTCCTGGTTTTAGGATTCTATAGCACTCATGCAACATAGCCTGCCCCTCTTTATAATCAATATGCTCAATTAACTCCTCGCAATAGACATAATCGAAAGACTCATCAAGAATCTGAAAATTTTTTGTAATATCCAAATAATAAACATCAATTTTCTTGTCAGCAACTATGTCTGTATTTAACCAATCATTAAGAGGATTTTTTTGGCTTCCCAATTGTAACTTGCAAACCTTATGGGTCTCCAAATATTTCTTAACGACCTGCTTGAAAATTTTTGTTTCTCTTTTCACATAATTATTATTAATAATTCTTCTTCCTAAGGCCTGAAATTCAACAGGAATATATGGCTTAATCTTTTTTTTGATGCTCATCTTATTAACCTCATCTTAATTTGAACATATCAAATCAATGATTCTATGTTACTTTATCAAAAATATTTAAAACAATGCAATAAACTTATATATAAAGTTAATTAAAAAACATATTCAATCCTGGAATTTCAAGAAGATTATTTTCTCATTATATTCCTGAGCATTTCAAAGTTATGCTTGTCTATCTCTCTTAATGCCAATATGCTAATTACATATATTATTGCAGCGCAGATGACTAAAAGTATTAGATTGAGTCCTGAGAAGAAATATATGAAAATTCCCATTATGATTGCTGCAATAAGCGGCTTGAATATTACTGACAGAAAATTTATCCTAAAACCGTTCTTGACTATATAGATATAGCTTAGAGTAAGGAATGATGCTTCTGCAATGACAGTTGTTATTGATGCACCAATATAACTAAACATAGGTATTAAAATCAAATTAAGCAAAATATTCAACACTGCAGATATGCCTGTCTGAAAAGTACCTCTTTTCTGTTCTCCCATAGAGTTAAGCAGCATCAAGAATGGATAATTAATAAATGCAAAGAGTGTTGCAAAAATCAATATTTTAAGAGCAATAACAGAATTGACAAATTGTTTTCCATAGATATAAAGTATTATTTTATCTCCTAATAACATGACTCCGAAGACTATTGGGATCATCAATATAAGAAGATATCTTACTGCAAGTTTGAAAGTGTCTTTCAATTTTGCTTTATCAAATTTTGCTAATCTCGAAAATACGGGATACAAAGGTGTCATCAACACAACTGGAGCTATCATTAAAAGTTCTAATAATCTGTATGCAGCACTATACCATCCAACAACTGCATCTGTCTGATAGAATGAAAGCATGACAAGATCAATCTTCCAATATATTAAGAGAAATATTCCTGTAAGAGTAAAAGGCCATGCTTGAATAAAAAGCTTTTTCCAGAATTTCTTATCTGATAATAAAACTATTTTCCCTAATCTCTTCTTATATATCAAGAATAGATAGATGCTTCCTATTATTGTAGTAATCATAGTACCGAATGCAATGCTAGTTATTCCTAGATCCATTCTTATTATGAAAATAAGCACTAATGCCCAAATTGCTTTTTCGAATATCTGGCTTATTGCAGTATATTTTATTATTTCATGACCCTGCAATGCACTCGATATTGTGCCTTTAAGGGCATTTATTATTATATCTAACCCAAATACCCATAATAGAATCCTAATAACCATAGGTTTGTCAATAAGAAAAGAGACAATAAACAATATCAGCATTGTAATCAATGATAATAATATTTTTATGCTGCTGATATTTCCGACATAGCGTTGTGTTTCATCTTTATTTTTTGCAATATCTCTTGTTAATAAGGCATCAAATCCAAAATTGGCAAATATGGCAAAGAAACTAACAAAAGCAACAGCAAACGAATATTGCCCTAATCCTACATCACCTAAATATCTGGCTACAGCTACTGCAGTATAAGTTCCTATCAACTTCACCACAATATTTGATGCAAGCAACCAAACACTATTTCTTGATGCTCGCTTTAGTGTACTCATTTTTTTCCTTTCTTTTTATAAATAAACCTTGAACTTATATTCCAGTATATGAAAAAGAAAATAATGAACAATATCCATCCTATATTGGTATGAAACACTCCAACAGCTAATTTAGGAGAAATATAAATTCCAACAAGAAATAGCATGAATATCCTGAATATATTTGTTATATACATTCCGATTGCGCCAATAATGAATAAAATAGCTGCTGTCTTTTTATTTATCTTCTTCCAATCCATAATTATAATAAGAATATAGAGAGATATGAACAATAGCATGCTGTCTATTCCTGAACAGGGTTTGCCTATTCCTACTATAAATGATCCTACACCGAGTTTCGGTCCTCCTCCTTCTATCATAGAAAACCTTCTGGGATCGGATCTGTAATAAACGTCATCATAAAACAATTTGAAAACTTCATTCAAAGTTCCTGCCACACCACTTGAAAATACTGTCCACAGACTTTGCACAACATACATCAGACCTAAGAAGACTAATGTCAATAAGATGAATGCGAGAATTGATTTATAGTACTTCTTTACGAAATCTACACTATATCTCAAGCCGAAAAGACTTATTATAACACATACAACATATAATCCGAATATCGATATCTTAATCCACCCCCAGAATTGCGGCATGCTATTAAAAAAATCCGGAAAGGTTCTCAGCATAAACTTGAAAAGATTGTGCAAAACTAGGAAAACTATTCCTAGGATTAAAAAGGATAGATTTGTGAATTCGAATTTTGGAATCTGCTCTTTCTTCAAAGAACGATAGTTCTTAATAAGGAAAGCAACAATGCCAAATATCACTGCATTCACAAATATTATTTTTTGAATGAGTGGAAGCACTTGAAATTGAAGAGGATTTATTACATAAGTTTTATAAAATACTGTTGAAGTCCAAAAAGTGCTTAGTAAATAATTTATTCCTAGAAGTACTAAAACAATAATGATAGATCTTATAGTAATTTCTCTTATACTTTTATTTTTTAGAGGATTTTTCATTTTATTGCATTCTCTGTTTCATTAAGTAATATTTGAACCATTTCTTGAATTTTTTATGATTGTCTATGATTGTTTTAGGGATAAAACTCGAGACATATACCAGCGGAAGTCTCTTCCATTTTTTTAAGCCATTATTTCTCCAATAGTCATAAAGTGCTTTTCTGAATCTACTTTTATCTTCGAATGAAAGGAACATTATCTTCTGCTTTTTTAGGAATTCACCTGTATCGATTTTTGTGTCTTTCAATGATAATATTGCATTCGGATTAAATGAATCATAACTGTCCCTACCAAATTTTTTTCTCTCATAATACCATTCTATTGCTTTGTCTGAAAATAATTTTTGTTTCTTGAATTTATCTAATGTCACAGAGCTCGTGTGAATACGGTATTTTATCATGAAATTAGGCAATACAACCATCTTCATGCCCCGACTAAGAAGAATAAACCATAAATCCCTATCTTCACTGATCTTCATCTTTTCCCTATAATATGTCTTGCCATCATTCCTGAACATCACTGTTGGGTTATGGATCATATTATGAGCAACAAGCCTACTGGCTACTTTCCTATAATCATAATCAATAATTTCTCTGCCTAGATATTTTCCTGATTCATCAACATACTGAAATGATCCGGCAACAAGGAATATATCTTGATGTTTATCCAAATATTCTGACTGTATTTTCAGGCGATCTTTCATGCAGATATCATCAGAATCAAATATTGCTATATACCTGCCTTTTGCAATCTTTATGCCATTATTTCTGCATAGAGCTCCTTGATTTTCTTTGTTCCTGATAATTTTTATCCTTTTGTCCTTAGTTGCCATTTCTTTTGCAGTCTTTAAGGAATTATCTGTTGAGCAATCATCTACCATAATCAATTCAAAATCTTTCATAGATTGCTCTAATACACTAACTATTGATTCTTTGAGATATTTTTCAGCATTATACAATGCCATTATTACTGAGACTTTAGGCTTATTCATCATGTCACCATTTCAAATCACGAATACACCATATTTTATTGCGGTCTTCCAAATTATGTAGCGCATATATACTATCTTAACATATATGAATGGAATCAACTTATAATCTTCCCAGCTTTCAAATCTATTCCTAAAAAGACTCCCCAATACTAGGGGAGGAATGAGCAACTTAATTAATTGTTTCAAATGCAGTATTCTTCCACTCATGAATGCTCTGTCATTAATATTTTTAAAAAGCATCACTCTTGATTCTGACCTGTTCGCAAGGTTCAAATATGTCCTTATTGACATCTTTTTTATTTGATGATAAATAATAGATCTCTTTTCAAAAAAAATTCTACCATATTTCTTAAGTCTCATACCGAGTTCTCTATCTTCAAATGCTTTATACGCAGGATTAAAGCTTTCTTTTTTCAATATGTCCAACCTATATGCCATGTTACCTGCCATGAACATGTTCCCAATAATGTTTGAGACAACCACATCACTGAAGGTGCGTTTGTAGGATTCTGATACATAGATTATCTGGCCTTCCACAGCTACAATATCCTTCTCCTTGAAAGGTACAATCATTTTTTCTATCCAATCTTTTCTTACATAACAATCACTGTCTGTTGATAATACATACTTGCCTTTTGCAAGACTGAATGCATAATTTCTTGTCTTGCCGATGCTTCCCATATTCTTTTTGTTGACATAATATCTTATTCTCTTATCCTTAAATGATTTGATGATTTGATCAGTATTATCAGTACTTGCATCATTCACTATTATCAATTCAAAATTCTTGAATGAATTATCAAGTATGCTTCTGATGCATCCTGAAAGATATTTCTCATCATTGTAAGTGCATATTATTACGCTTGCTTTAGGTATCATTTTCATATAACGAATATTTTTTCTTCAAATGCTGTTTTCCAAATTAAATACCTTAAATATACGGCTTTCACCCACACAAAAGGTAATAATTTAAGATCGTTAAGGTTTTTAATTCTTCCATAAAAGAACTCTAATAATATCAAAGGAGGGAATAACAGGACCAAAAAAAATTTCGGATAAAGCACTATAGGCATGCCCGATTCCTTATTGTTCTTTAATACTTTTACTTTGCTAATAATTCTCATAGTTTCTTTTAGATATTCACTAACATTTCTTGTTTTTTTATAATGATAAACTTTCATCCCTTGAACGAAAGGTATTTTTTTTATTTTGTTAATGTCTAAAGCTAATGCCCTATCCCCTCCCCATGCATAGCGAGAATTGAATTTTATCTTTTTGAAAACTTCTCTTCTATAAGCCATGTTTGCGGTCATCCACATTCCACCATTTAAATTTTCGACATTTCTGTCTTCTAATGTCGGTTTGTATCCGTCTTCATTATATACTAGTTGTCCTTCTATTGCTAGGCAATCATTTTTTTTGAAATAGTTTACGCCTATTTCAAGCCAATTTTCCTCGGGGTGACAATCACCGTCAGTGATAAATATATACTGTCCGCTAGATTTCTCAATGGCTTTATTCCGAGATTTTGATATACCCATATTTCTCTTATTTTTAATATATCTGATTCTTTTATTTTTATACGATTGAATTATTTTTTCACTGGTGTCCTGAGAGTTATCGTTTACTATTATTAATTCGAAATTCCTATATGTTTGATTTAATATGCTACCAATACATCCATCTAGATATTTTCCGTCGTTATACGTACAAATGATTACGCTTACCTCACATTTCATTTTTCATTCTCCTTTATGATTTTGTACTTGATTCTGGATTTGGGATCTATTTGTGTGCTTAATAAACCAGATATTAAACCCAATGTTGCTATATGCCAAGAGAATAGTTTATAAGGTATTTGTTTTATATTTTTACCAAAAAAGTAAATTGCTAATATAATTAAGTTAATTATAATATATACTATTGCAACATTGAATACTATTGAAAGAATTAATAGTATCCAAAAGAGAATAACTAATAATGAAACTCGTATGTTTTTTATTATTAAATCAATCCTTTTTTCAGATAAAAAGATTTTTATTAATTCACCTTGAGAATTCAAGTATTTTCTTTTCCACTTTTTTACTAATATTAAATAAGGATTTTCTTGATGTCCATAATGTTTGACTCCAGGAATATTTAAACTCTTAAGTCCCCATCCTTCTCGGATTAATCTATACCCGAGTTCGGCTTCTTCAAATCCGTGCAGATTCTGATTCGTTAAATATCCTGATTTTTTAAAGACATTTTTTTTGTATATTCCAAATCCGTGTAGCTTTTCTTTATATGTATCCTCTTTATTGGATTTTTGAGGTTTCAAAAAATGACTGTTCATTTCTATTATGTTGCCGTTAACTCCCGCAAGTAATGGTTCTTCTTTTAGGTATAAAATCGCCTTATCTAAAAACCCCTCAATCAGTTCCATATCTCCGTCAATTAAAAATATATATTCTCCTTTAGCCAGTTGATATCCTAGCTGTGGTGCCAAACCACACTTTCTATCTTCATTTTTTGCTATTTGTACTATCTTAATAGGAAATTTTTTCGCTATGTTAATTGTACTATCTGTAGATATAGAATCCACTAAGATTATTTCAACTTTATATTTTTTTGTATTGTTTATTATTGATTTTATGCATTTAGCAATATTTTTTTCTTCATTATATGCCTTTATAATAAAACTTATTTCTCTCATCTTTATCTCATCTTTATTACTTTTGCCGGAATTCCCGCAACAATAGTGTAAGCTTCCACATCTTTTGTGACTATGCTACCTGCCGCAATTACTGAACCCCTTCTTATTGTAACTCCTGGCATTATTATTGCTCTAGTTCCTATCCAAACATCATCTTCAATTGTTACTTGTTTCTCTTCATCCATGCCTTGTAGTCTCATCGGAATATCTTTTCTTTTAATATTATGATTTCTGGTTAATATTATTACATCTGGAGCCATCATTACGTCACTTCCAATATTTATTTTGCCATAAAGTTGACAGCGTTCTCCTATACCCGAATTATTTCCTATACGTATGCCAGAACCGTTACCTATATACGCATTATTTTCGATATTTATATTTTTACCGCAATATTTGAATACCTTCTTTAGGAGTAAATATCTTATTTTTTTATATATCTTTCCTCCAGGAAAAGTAGATTTTGGTAAATGTTGCGCGAATAGATAGTACACCAAAATGTTTAATTTCTTAATCATGTTTTATCACCTTAACCTGTTGCAATCCATTATCATAGATTTGGTTAATATTGCCAAATTTTTGTTGTAATTTGGGCGTATTTTTTATAGATTCAGGATTATTGCTATCTATGATGTAACCAAGATTCGTAAATTCTATCAACCTTTCCAAAATTGGTCCTTTATTATTCCAATTAATGATTGCTAAAGTATATGAATCGGAGAACAAGGCTGCGCCTAAGACATCATCTTCTACAATTATCTTGGTTCTTAAACCTCCGACAAATATCTTGTTTTCCTTTATTTTTATTTCTTCAATCAAAGTTTTGCCACTAGTATATGTTAGAGCAGTAATATTGTTACCTAATGTCAGTATTTGACTGCAATATACTACATGATAATTGCATATTACACTCTTTTGGATTTGTTGATTCTCTAAAAATGACTTTAATTGAATTGTCTGATCTCTAACAAATGTTGAATCTGATTGCGGTTTTGAAATTGTGATATAATTAGGAAGTATTAGAAGAATAATGACTATGAATGATGCTATTTTTTTTATATGAGCAATATTAGATTCAAATAAGTATTCAAAAAAATATGCTATTATAATGGTTATTAGAGGTAAAAAAATATAAAAAAAGTATACTGTATCAACTATAAAACCTGATGCCAATGTCGCGCTTATCAATATAAAAAAATCCTTTTTGTTTTTTTGTTTTTTTCTAATTAGCAAGAAATATCCTAATGGAAAAATTATTAATAAGATTCCGAAATGCATACTTATGGAAAATAGTATGCTTAATATATCATCTATGTAGCTGAACCCTGTATGGAAAGGAATTATGGTGGTTTCCGAACCGAAATTTGTATGGCCGAAAAAATATATTGAAAGCAGAAAGATTGATATGCTAAGTATTACTAATAATATGTTGTGTGATAAGTTATTCTTGTAGATTTTATATAGGAGTCTAGATAATATGAAAGTAATTATAAAAATTCCTATTAATATTGTCGCCCTGTGTGTTAAAAAAGATATGCCTATTATTATTCCGATTAATAATATCTTTTTGAGATCCAATTTTTTAAGTAATAAAAATAGTGTTAATAAGAAGAATACGTGAAGAAGATTTCTTGCCGTAAAAAATGTTGAATACGTAATAAAAAATCTGGTATTTAAATATATTAATGTTGAGAATATTGACACCATGTTGTTATGAAAAATCTCCTTTGTTATTACAAATATTAACAATCCACACATAGTTATTAAGAATAGATTCCATGTAAAGATGACATCGGAAATATTCATTCCCGTAATCGAAGATATCTCGGCAAGAAAAATTATGCCGCCTGAAGGGTATGAAAATGACGTGAACCCGAGAGCTGTTGGTATATCAATATTCCAGACCACATATTCTTTCTCCAAAACATTATTTGATAATGCTGATAGATCATATGTATCTATGCCCCGGGGATAATTATTAAAATCAAATCTAAAAGATAGACTAAAAATTAGTATGAGTATCGATACAAGTATTATTTTCCATTCACTATTTGAGTTCTTCATATATCTCTTCTAACTTTGAGGTGAATATTTTTTCATTGTAATATTTATCAATTTTAGAAATGTTATTTTTGTAGTATGAAATTCTCTTTGTATTCTGACGAACTTTTATTATGGCTTTTTTAAGTTCGCTAACACTCCCGACTTTAATAAGAACGCCATTTTCTTTTTTTACAATTTCCGGGATCGCTCCAACTTCTGTGGAAATTATTGGTAATCCAGAAGCCATAGCTTCAAGAATAGTAATAGGAAGACCCTCCCAGTGTGAAGGTAATATAAATATGTCTGATTCTGCGAAATATTTTAGACGTTTATTTCCGTGAATCACCCCTAAAAATTTCACCTTTCTATAAATCCCTAGTTTCTCTATTAATCCCATAATTTCTTTTTCATTATTCATAAATGGACCCATAATATTTAGGGTCATTTTTTCATCTTCTATCTGACTAAAAGCATTTAATAATTCAAAAATTCCTTTTTGTTTCTCAATCCTGCCGACAAATAGCAAATTAATTATTCGTTTATTTTTTTTAGAATATTTTCTTCGATATTGAGATATTAATTTAAAATCAATAGTATTTGGTAAAATATAAATTTTTTGTTGCGGACACAAGGTTTTAAAGTAATTGTACCATATTTCAGACAGAACAATAAGAGAATCAGCGGAATCTAGTGTTTTTATTATCTTTATTCTCTTATTTTTACTTGATTTTTCATAGAAGTCCTTAAATGCTCCACCATGGATATGAATTATTAACTTTTTGTTTAGTAATTTTACTATTTTTATGAAAATATCTTTCTGTAAGAAATCTTTATAAGCAGTTAGATGTACATGTACTATTTCAGGTTTTTCTGTCAATACTTTTATTATTAATTTAGAACACCTGTATAAAAAATTAATTACATTAAATAGTATATTGGATTTTATTGTTTTACTTTTGGCCGCATTAAATACTCTGATTTCGTATTCTTTCAGATTTATATTTTCCATTTGTTCCATAACTGTTTCCATACCTCCAATTGGGGGAGGTAATGCTCCTATGACTAATACTTTCTTTTTCATCCTAAAAGCCTCATTATTATTTTGTGAATAGTGCATTCGGGTTTGACGTATTTTTTGAATCGAAATTTCTTAGATTGTGTTATTGAATCACATATTTTTGAAACGTCTTTGCACCATATAATATAATTCTCTTCAGATAATTTTTTAAGAAGATCCCCTTGGTGACTGTCTGGAACTTTATTATTGGCTACGCTAATTAACTTTTTTTGTAGGTTCAAAACTTCGAATGTTGTTCCTGCTCCACCATGGGCAATCACTAAATTCGCTTTCTTATAATATTTCTTCGGATTTTTTGTGAATCTAAAATATTGATAATTTTTTGGAATATACTTACCTTTACCTATTTGTATAATGATATTCTCATCTATTTTTGAGGCTATTTTATCAATCGCTATTATTAATTCGTCAAATTGTGTTGTACCTATAGTGACATATATCATCCTAATCTCCCAGAATATACTGCTCTCGGATATTTTTTTAAAAGATCTTTCCATTGTACAAAAAATATGTCTGATAAATAATAACATATTTTTCCAGATGCGGATTTTGTTACCACTCTTGACCATGTCTCTATATAAATCGTTTTTATTGAAAATATTTTTGACCAAAAAAATAAGGATATGGTCAATCCTGGACCAGAAGATATAACTGCGTATGGTTTGGAAATTTTCAATATTTTTTTAGCCTGAAAAAAACTTTTTATGATGTTTACAGGTATTATAAACAATGAATCTCCATATTTTCTTATTCTTCTGATAACATATTTTTTTCCATGAATCTTATTAGCCGTCATTGTGTCGTCGTCATTAATTATATATTCATATGAATATTTATTTCCGATTAATTTTAATAATCTGAGCATTTGTGCTGTATGCCCTCCTGATCCTAACACAATTAGTACCTTCTTTTTCATTGCTTGTCACCTATACATATCAATGTTTCCGGATAAATTGTTATTTTATGTTTTATTATTTTACTTTTTGGGAACAATTTTCTCATTTGTCTTGCTGATAAAAGATTGATATCTTGCCATTTACCTTTAGGGTAGTTTGGTCCAACTCTTGTGATTCTACTAACCGCTCTTTGTATGAATTTTGGAACAAACTGATAAAATGGTACTCTATAGTGTGGTTCAAATGGAAACCATTTGTTAGGTGTAGTAACGAACCATTTTTTAGCCACTCTTTGTATTTCTTTCGCCATTAGCTCTTGATTTTTCCATCCCCCAACGTGTTCTATGACTGCATTAGAGAATATTATATCTATGGACTTATCTTTGAACGGAAGCTTCAATGCTGAGCCTTTTATTATTCTGACCTGTTGGTATTTTCTTTTTAGCTCCTTCAAATCTTTATTGTTTATGTCTAAAGAGGTAATTTGATTCTTATAGGGATACATCTCTTCTAAGAATGTTCCTAGACCAGAACCGACATCTAGTATTTTGTCAGTCTTTTTTGGTTTTATTATTTTTATAAATATCTTATACTTGTTTTCTCTAGATTTTTTTGAATATTTATTGAATAGTCTCATGTTTTTTCCTCATAACCTATTTTTTTAATCAAAACAGCATCACCCCTATAACGCAAAATATGGCTGTTATTCCTATTAATGTCCAGGCTGCTTGCTTCTCTGTCATTGGAATCAATGTGCAAAGGAGATTCTTGAAGGATTTGAACCTCATTGATCTATGTGGGATCATTAATTTATCCTTTCGTATTGGAGGCCACTCTTGATCCTTTACACCTTTTATTCCTAGGACATAAAAATCAAGAATAAATGTGATGATATGCGGTATCAAAATAAAAATTCCGAAGATCTCATAATGATTTATTATTAAAAATGCTCCAAGAGCAGATCCCATTAGGAATGCTCCAATGTTTCCATCGAACAATTTGGCAGGATACATATTGAAAAAGAAAAATACTAGCAATGATCCAAGTATTGGCATTAGATAAATCAAATAAGTTGTTCCATAATCCATATATGATTTAATGCCTGCAGCAATAAGCATGACGAGTGTTGTTCCAGGACCTAAGCCATTGAAGCCTGCATGAATATTAATCAGATTAGCAACAACCATAATATATATAGGCACTATCACTAATGTATAAAACAATCCTAAATCAATAGTGCCTCCAAAAACATTTATAGTTGTTCCTGTAACAATAGTGCCAACAGGTAATGATAGAACTAAAAGAACAGCAATTTTAGAATATCTTTGCTTAAAATGAAATATATCATCAAGCAATCCATACATAGCATAAATCATCACAACAAAATAAAATATGAATAATGATCCTAAAAATGCATGATTAGTTATTAATAATTCAGATAAGGCCAATGCAACTAATATTCCTCCAAGAATTGCAGCTCCCCCTAAAGTTGGCAATAAGGGTTTTTTTGCCTTATGCATATCATTGTCAATATATCCGTGCTGTCTGCATTTTTTCATAACATATGGAATAGCAAAAAAAGTGGTAACAGCAGCGTACAAGAATATCAACGCTAGCTTATAATTCGTGTTATTGAATATGTTTGGATCTAAGTACATGTTATCATCTCCCTATTCCTCTATAAGTGAATTTGAATCTTTGATCATAGAACATGTTCTTTCCATCGATCAGTATCTTTATTTTATCGAAGTCTAGATCATTGAACTGTTTATGATTAGTGCAAAGAATGATGAATGGACATTTTAATTGGAAGCCATGAAGTGACGAAGCATCACTCTCTATGTATGGATCATATGTTATGACATTTGCCCCTTTTTTCTTCAATAGATTAATTATTTCAAGTGATGGGCTTTCACGAAGATCAGCAACATCAGCCTTGTAAGATAATCCTAGTACTCCGATTGTAGTTCCATTAAGAGATAATTTATGATCATTCAAAGCATCAATAAGCAATTGAACAGTATATGCTGGCATTGAATTATTTATCTCTCTGGCAAGCTTCAAGAACTTATGGTCAAAGCCTTTTGTCTTGGCTCTTTCAATCAAATAATAAGGATCAACTGGAATGCAATGCCCTCCGACGCCGCATGAAGGATAATGTGCAAGGAAAGCAAAAGGTTTTGTTGATGCTCCTTTAATCACTTCAACAGTATCAATATCCAAGAAAGAAAAACTTTTAGCTAATTCATTGACAAAAGCAATATTAATATCTCGAAAAGTATTCTCAACAATCTTAGTTGCTTCAGCAGTCCTTATATTAGACATCTTCATTACTGATCCTGATAATATTGATGTATAGAAATCATAAGCCTTATCCAAACATTTTGAAGTAAGACCGCCAACAACTCTTGGAATATTAGAAACATTCCATTTTGGATCTCCTGGATTGATTCTTTCAGGACAATGAGCCAGGAAATAATCAACACCAACAACTAAATTATGCTTATCAAAAATAGGCTTAACAACATCCTCCATTACACCAGGATTTATTGTTGATTCAACAACAACCAAGGATTTTTTCTTAAGATTCATAGCAGTATATTCAGAAGCACTTATTACTGGCTGAAGATCAGGATTCTTAAGCTTATCAACAGGTGTCGGAACACAAATAATAATAACATCAGAATCCGCAACAAAACCAGGATTATCAGTACTTACCTCAAATTTTTGTTGTATTGGCTTTCCTTCAATTGGATCAATGCCTTTAAGTATTGAGTCAATCTTTTTCTTGCTTAAATCAATGCCATACACTTTATGGCCTTTGCTAGCGCAAAGCTCAGCTAGAGGATATCCTACATAACCTAAACCTATTACGCAAACATTCATGTTTTAAACCCCCGTATCGTCCTAAGAAAGAGACAGCATTTATAAAGGTTGTGAATTTTATTGGGTTTGTAACTACTTATGAATAATTACTATATATAATACCGCAACTTTTTTATATAATGAATGATTTATTCATCTTATGATTAAAAGCCAAAAATCAGAGAATTCAAAAGATAAAATAGTATATGAAGAAATGCTAAGGATGCAAAAACTTATTAGAGAGCATCAGCAATTGTTAGAAGCAATTGGCAGACTATGAAAAAACAGAAAGATTTACGAATACAATTTTCTCACAAAGTATTCATGTGAATTGAAAATAATGTGCTTTTTCTGCAATTCCTTCACGAATGTTCTTGTCAGATTTTTTTCAGAGGTAATAACACTATGGATTTTCACAAAGTATGTAAGCTCGAATTTTTTTAAGGTCTTTGAAATTTCTTTATTATCAGCTATTATAAGCATATCTATGTCTGCGTAATCTTTATTGTTCACAACTGATCCAAACAGTAGTATTTTTGCGTGATTGAAATAATTGCTCATTTCAAGATAAAGCCTATTGAATATTTCTTTCTCAAGAAAATCAAAAAGCCTTTGTTTTTCGCAAATACTTATATATTCATATGTTAATGGATTATTCAGATTAATCTTATAAAATATGAATCTTTCTCTTTTGTCTTCAATCAGTATTTTGGCATCAACAAGATTCTGCAAATGTATTCTTATTGTTTGATGAGGTTTTTTGAAATATCTCTCAAATTCGCTCAGGCTAATTGCCTTGTTTATATCCTCTAAAAAAACCATGATATAAGTATAATAATTTACCATAAGGTAAATAAATCTACTAAGCTTTATAAATTTTCCTAAAAATATGCTCTCTTACTATCATAATCTGATCTTGGTTTATTGTATTCAAAATACTTCTAACATCCAATAATAATTTCGCAAGCAATTTAGAATCAAAATTTATAGGTATGTTCTTAAGATAATACTGATTGTCTGTCCTTAATCCTTTATCCTGCTCTAATATATCTGAAAATTTGAATTTTATGATTCCTAATTCTTCCATAATCCTTATGACTTCTATTGTACAGGAATGTATTTCTGACTTAATGCCTATTTTCATGAGCAATGAGTAAGCTGCAAGATACTCAGCATAGTATTTTTGTGTTGCAAGCCACATATTGGATCCAGAGTTTTTTATGAGGTTACCAACCATAAGTGTCTCTTCTGAACTTTTGTAGTACTCTTCAGCAAGATCATCATCAGGCACTAATAGTTTCATGCCCTGATTTATGCACCAGATAATTTTTTCATTCATAAAACAGGTAATGAAGAATCCTTTAATTGTCTTTCTATGAAAAAACCGAAAGATTTACGAAAATCAGCCAACTCTCCAAATATTCTCAATCATATCAATGATTTTTGGTCCTGAATCACCCTCTCCAAAGGGATTTTTCCAATTCCGATCACTTTGTATCATGTACTGGACTGATTGAAGTATCTTTTCCGGATCAGCACCTGCAAGAATATTGCTTTTAACTTCTAATGTCTCTGGCCTTTCTGTATTGTCTCTCAAAGTAACGCAAGGCACTCTAAGGATGCATGATTCTTCCTGTATTCCTCCTGAATCAGTAAGTACGCATAAGCAGTTCTTCATGAGTTTGATCATGTCTACATATCCTACTGGATCAATTAGTTCAATGCCCTCTGGAATTGTTATTTCATGCTGCCTGATCATCTTAAGCGCTCTCGGATGTATCGGATATATTATCTTTTTATTGGAATGCTCATGGACATTGCTTAATCCTTTGAATATGCTCACAAATCTTTCTTTATTGTCAACATTTTCCTGCCTATGGATTGTTGCCAGGAAATATTCTTTAGGATTTAAGCTTAATTTTTCTAGTATTCTAGAATTTTGCTCTGAGATGCTTTCTATTGCCATCAGGGTGTCTACTATTGTATTGCCGACAACAAATATCTTATCTTGAGATATTCCTTCAGACAAGAGTATCTGCTCCTGTTTTTTTGTAGGAACAAAAAGATAATTTGATATATGATCAGCAATTATCCTGTTTATCTCTTCAGGCATGTTATTATCATAACTCCTTAATCCTGCTTCAACATGAGCAATCTTTATCTTAAGCTTACTTGCAACTAACGCACCTGCAAGCGCTGTGTTAGTGTCTCCTTGTATAAACACTATGTCTGGATTTTCAGAAATATGCTTTTCCTCTAATCTTTCTAGCATTAATCCTGTTTGCTTGGCATGACTATGTGATCCGATATTTAGATTATATTTTGCTGGCTGAAGATTTAGCTCTTTGAAAAATATCTTATCCATATTTTCAGAATAATGCTGATTAGTATGGATGATAAAGTATTCTTTATTGTTATTTTCCAGATGCTTAATTATCGGATATAGCTTTATTATTTCTGGTCTTGTGCCGAGAATTATTCCATATTTCATTTTCATAATGGAATATGTCAATGATTATAAATTTATTTATCTGAGATTATTATTAATGAATTAGTTTTAAAACTAAAAAACCGAATATTGTAGTCACTTCTCAGTAAAAAAACACAACATTTTTAAAATAATGCATATTCAACAGTTCATGGATCCTGATAAAGTCAAAGATCAAGACGATGATCTTTATGAACCGTTGATATGGGCATTGAGCATAGGCATAATTGTAGTCATAGCAACATTATTCTTTACAAGGCCAGCTCCAGAGAGTTTTACTGAATTATATTTCTTGAACCATACAACACTTCCTGAATATGTCAATCAAGACTATAAATATGATTATTCATTTGTAGTACATAATCTAGAAAATAAGCCTGTAGAATATAACTATACAACAACACTTGAATTATACAAGTATGATTACACCTGTGAAAAGCCAGATCTCTATCTAGAGCTTAAAAACAATACAAGAATAACAGATACAGATGATCCGGCATTATTAATCAGAGAGGATTCATATAATGTAAGCTTTAATTTTGAATTAATGCAAGAAAATGGCTTAGGCTTTCAAATCCATGACATTAATAAAAATCCATTGATAGACATCTCAATTGACAATAAAGCATATTTTCAAAATATTCCAATAAACATCTCAAATACAGATAATCATAAGTTCTTATTATCAGTAAATCCTAAAACAATGATATTAACCATTGATAATAATTCATTAACATTAGATACGCCTGAAAATTATAAAGGATTTCCGTACATTGAAACAAGGCCTTATGCTTATATTTCAAACTTTATTATTACAAGGAACAGCACAAAACAGAATGTAAACATAAGAGCATCAGATTCAATAAATAAGGAAGTGACATTGAACAAAACTGCAGAACAAGGAATAAAAATATTATACAGCAGATATCTCTCAAGCCCATTGTATCAAAAACTAGTGCTAGATCCGACAATAAGATCAACTAAAGTCAATGATTCAATAACAACATACTATGCAGATGAGATAAACATCAGCTCATTTATTCTATCAACCAATTTTAAAATATATACAAACACCAAGGTATTGCTGATATTTGATGGCAAGCTATCAATAGAATATTCAGATAAATTAGTCATTAACAATAGAGAATATGATTCAACTTCAAGATCAATGAATAGCCTAGTCATAAAGTACTGGTATAATCATACAGAGATATACTTCAATGATAAATTAGTGACAATAGTTGATGTTGATCTCTACAAGACAACACCAAAGATTATCTCTTATAATAATGCTGTTGTAAGGGACTTCAGCATCAAAGCAATAAATGAGCCGATAGCAATCAATTATAAAATCCCGGGAAGAATGCAAACAGAATATTCAGGACTCTTGACATTAAGCACAATACAAAAATTAAGACCAAACACCACAGAACAAGCTCATGAACAAGTCCAAGAACTCTTTCAGAGAGAGGAGATAGATTGGACAAGCTTTAATTTGCGAGCAAATTATTATGATAGTGATAAAAATGGAACATTCACAATAAGCTATGAAACTATCAACAGCACGATATTCACGTTTTCAGCAAATGCAATAGGGCAGCAAGCATATATAAGCTATATTAAGAATAATCAATTGATAGCAAGGAATTTCTCAATACAACCGCTCTCAATTAATAGGTTATTAGTGGATGTTGATAGCAACACATTAATATTTAGCTTTAATGATCGGTTCTTGCTAAAAGACAATATTCCTATTGTTCCAGGGGTTGCATTATTTGAATATCCAGGACTGATGCTATTGAATGCCCAGGCAGAAAACAAAGAGACAAACACATACAGGATTTTTAAGAAACAGACAACTGTTGATTGCAAACCACAATTAATAAATATATATTCATATTCAGATATAAAAACCATTGCATACAACCAATTTTTGATATACAATGGATATGTAATATACAATGAGGACTTTGATATTGCCAAGGTTCAGATAACATTACAGAATGGCCAGGAGATTCATTTCTGGTCATCAAGGATTTAAAATGGAAATACTACAAATATTGCAGATCATTATCGGATTGCCATTAGCATTATTCCTTCCAGGATATTTAATAACAAGAATATTCTTTAAGGAGCTTGAAGAGCTGGAAAAAATAGCACTAGGATTTGTAGTAAGCATAGCAGTAGACATATTTCTAGGATTATTCCTGGGATATAATAAGTACATGAAGGAATTGACAGGAGGCATAACAGCACTTAATCTATGGATATATCTAGGATCAATAACAATATTATTATTAATTTTCTGGGCATTGATCAGAAGAAATGAACGGAAAGCTGTTATGCATGCAATAAAGAGCTTATTTGTCAAGAATAAATGATAATTCTCTATTATAGAAATATTCATCATAAGTGTAAATGTCAGATTTTTTTATGATGTTTGTTAGATTTTTCAGCATTTCAAGAATATGTTATAGCAAGAACTATTAATCCCAGAACAAGGCAATATGCAGAAAACCAAGAGAATTTATTCTTCTTGATGAGATTCATCAATAATTTCAAAGAGAAGTAACCGATAACAGCAGAGAATAATGTTCCAATAATCATTGGAGTGATATTAGCATCATAATTGATATCATTGATATGCAGTATCAATGCTCCAAGAATAGCCGGGATAAATATTAAAAATGAAAATCTTGCAGCATCCTCTTTCTTGATGCCAAGCATCATTCCAAAGCTTATTGTTGATCCTGATCTTGACACGCCAGGAAGAATAGCAATCGCCTGGAAAAGTCCAATAACAAAAGCCTTTCCTATGCTTAATTCTTTATTTTTCTTTGAAGGGTATTTAGATAAAAAGAGTATTAATGCAGTGAATAATAATGAAAATCCTACTGTCCTTAAATCATTGAATACAGATTCAATCCATGACTGAAAAAAATATCCTGCAATAGCAATAGGGATGGTTGCGATGATGATCATTAAAATTATCTTCAGTTTTTCTTTTTCCCAATTAATCAATCCTGTCATCAATTCAAGAATCTCTTTTCTAAAAAAGGATAAAACAACAATCAAGCTACCAATATGCAGCATAATGTCAAAAATCAATGGTTGATCTAAATTAAAGATATTCTTCATTATAACAAGATGCCCAGAACTTGAAACAGGCAGCCATTCAGTTATTCCTTGAACAATGCCTAGAATGATAGCTTGGAAAATGTCCATTTAAACACCCCGATACCAACAATTATTCCAAAAGTATCTGCTAACATATCATAATAACTAAAACTTCTAGATGGAATCATTGACTGAAGATATTCTGACAAGACAACAAAAATCAGACAAAAAACTATGCCAAAAACATAATAATGTTTAACATTAAACATCTGAAATACCTTAAGGCTTATAATAACTAAGACAAAGAATTCAGCAAAATGAATCAGCTTATCATTATCATTAACCGCATCAAGATCCTTTGGGACAGTGATCAAGAATCCGAACATCATGATCAAGATATAAACAATCAATAATGCTAAAGCAACATATTTCTTTTTAGATTTCGCCATGTTCAAGGAATTAGAATTCTGTTTATAAAATTTATGCATAAAAATATTCTTTCACTTTGTTCAAGTATGTTTTTGAAATATTCAAAAACATTTTTAAATACCCTAAATTTCCTTCTCAGTATAATGCATTTGTATAATCGCGTAGCATATGCTTAAATGAGGTTAAATAATGGTTGAAAATAATAAACAGGCAGCAAAGAATGCAGCAAAATCAGCTGCTGATCTGAAAAAACAGAAAAAAAAGAAATGGTGTCCGATAATAGCTCCAGACCTTTTCAGTAACAGAGTTCTTGGAGAATCATTGCTAGATGATGCATCACAATTAATGAATAGGACAATTACTGTGAATATGATGCAATTGTTAGGAGATATGAAAAAGCAGAACATAAACATGATGTTCAAAGTAGTTGATGTCAAAGAAGGCAAAGGCTTAACTGAACCAATGAAATTTGAAGTGTCACAATCATCAACCAGAAGGCTTGCACGAAGAGAAAAAGACAAGCTGATGGATAGCTTTGTGGTAAAAACAGGAGACAATAAGCTGATAAGGATAAAGACAATAATGATAACAAACAATGCCACAAAAGGCAAAGTCCAGACAGCATTAATAAAAAATTGCAGGTATGCATGCAAGGAATTAATCAATGCAACAACATTCACCAACTTATTCTATGATCTTGTTAATGGAAAATTCCAGAAGCAGGTGAAAGATGCTCTTCATAAGACATATCCGTTGAGGATATTAGAGATAAGGCTTGTCGAATTGGAAAGAAGAAAGAAAAAAGAGTCAATAGAAGAGCAGGAATTGCTAAAATTAAAAGAGCAAAAAGAATTAGCTTCAGAAGAAGAGACAGAAGTAGAAGAGAAAAATGATCAATCAGGAGTATGATCTAGAGCTTGATAAGGTTGTTTCTGAAATAAAGAAAGAGCAGGCTAAAAAGATTCTTATACAGCTCGGTGAAGGCTTAAAGCCTAGAGCAATTGAGATACAGGAGCATATACAGGCAGAAATGAAGAATGATGCTCCTGAAATATTTTTCTGGCTTAATTCATGTTATGGAAAATGCGATATCCCGGACATTCTTGAATCAAGAAAGAATGAGTTTGATATGCTGATACAGTTTGGGCATTAAATGATTTATTATTTATACTGATTTATTATTTATTCAGTTCATTCTTACATAATTCCTTGCATAACCATTCAACATTTGGAGCAAGCTTGTATTTATAATACTCTTTAATAGGCATCCAGATAAATTCAGAAAATACCTCTTCCATTATCTTAATCTCTCCATTCATGATCTCTGCTTCAAAGATATTGCTCTGGATTAGCTCATCTTTTTTAGAAAATTCAAAGCAACCAAGATTTCTTGTTATCTTGACATCAACATTGATTTCTTCTTTAGTCTCTCTAATTGCAGCATGCTCCAATGCTTCATTGTCTTTGACTTTTCCTCCAGGCAATTCATAATAATCATGCTTGATCCTGTAAAGCAAAAGAATATTATCATAATGGATTATTGCACATCCGCTTAATACCTTTATTGCCATCTTATTTGATCCTCTCAATAGTCTCAATATCCTTAACTCTTTTATCAGCCTTAATTGATGTCCTGAAGATGTTCCAGAACACTTTCTGGATCCATTCAACCCATTCTTCATCAATAATATCATAAAATATGTGGTTCAATTTGTCTTTTCCTGAGATTTTTCTTTCCTTGAATCTTGCCCATTTATTATCAACAATAAATGCCCTGAATGGCTGCTCAGCATGCCTGATCTCAATCATTTCCTTCTTTAATTTATAATTTATCTGCAGCATCTTCTGGATATTCTTCATAGAATCTAGATCAACATTGCACAATATTTTAATGCTTACATTATTCTCAGCCAATTCCTCAAAAACATCTATTATTTTCATTTTTCCCTGGATGGCATTGACCCATGAAAGATTTCCGGAAAATATCAATACCTGGCTTTCTGCACTTCTCAATGCATTAACCAAATCCTGTTTTGCAGTAATTGTGTCTTCTTTCTGCTCCTCGAGAAATGCACTTCTTTTTGATTCATCAACATACTGATAGATATCAAAAGGGCTGAAGTCTTTTTTATCCCGTGCAATCTCTATTCTCTTGAAAAGCCTTTCCTGAAATTCAGAAGAGTGAATCTTCTCCACATTATTCCAGTAAGCGATCTTCAATGCTCCTCTTGTACCGCCTCTGAATGTTCTTGATGCAATTATGCCTTGCTCTTTGCTTATTTTTTCAACATATGTATCAGCAGTGCGCCAATTCTTATTTATATGAAATGCAATCTCCTGGATAGTTCTTGGCTTAATATAAACAAATTCAGAAATTTTTTTAATTGTCTTTGAATCAAGCATACCTTCGTTAATGGCTAATTTCTTATAAAACTTTCGAAAATACAACACTGATACACTTTTTTGACTAAAAATAATTAATATATATACAACACTAATATATATCATGTCCTTTGACAGGATTGCGGGGTGAAAAAATGATAAAGGATTATTGGACAGAAGAGGAAATGGAGGAAATAATAATGGATTCAGCAGATTATGAATCCTGGAAAAAAACCATAGTGATTGAAAGAATAAAATAATCTTTTTTATAAAAAACATCAATCAAAAAGATTTTAAAATAATAATTAATTGCTTTTTTTGTTATATAATGTATATTTATGCATTTCTCGTCAGCAAACTGATAGCATTTTCTGGCAGATTTTTCATGAAAAGGAAATTTTTATATATTGAATAAGGGTTTCTTTTAAGAAAATTGAGATAAAGAAAAAATTTCAAGACGATAAAATGTATGAATTGATCATTACTGAAAAGCCGAATGCTGCAAAAATGATAGCAGCTGCATTAGCAGACTCAAAAATCATAAAAGAAAACAATAAGGGGGTCCCTTACTATAAGATAATCCATAATAAGAAAGACATTGTTGTCGGATGCGCAGTGGGCCATTTGTATACTGTTGCAGAGAAGCTGAAAAGCTTTAAGTATCCTGTTTTTGATCTTCAGTGGAAGAAGAATTCTGATGTGAACAAGAATGATTTCAGCAAAAAATATGCAGATACATTAAAGAAATTAGCTAAAGATGCAAATTCTTTCACTGTAGCCACTGATTATGACATTGAAGGTGAAGTCATTGGATTAAATTGTGTAAGGTTTGTATGCAAGCAAAAAGATGCTGCAAGGATGAAGTTTTCAACATTGACAAAGCCTGATATTGTCGATTCTTATGAAAATAAGTCATCAACATTAGATTGGGGACAGGCATATGCAGGAGAGACAAGGCATTTTCTTGATTGGATGTATGGAATTAATTTAAGCAGGGCATTGACTCTTGCAATAAAGAATGCAGGAATGTTCAAGATATTAAGCTCTGGAAGAGTCCAGGGGCCTGCATTAAAGTTAGTTGTTGAGAAAGAGAAAGAGATCAAGGCTTTTATTTCAGAGCCTTATTGGCAGGTACAGGTAAACGGTCGCTTTTCAGATAATAAATTAATTGAATTCTGGCATGAAAAAGAAAAGATATCAACAGCAGAAGAAGCGCTCAATATATACAATAAGGTAAAATCAAAGAATGGAAAAGTCTTGAAAACACAAAATTCTGAATTTATACAAAAGACACCTGTACCGTTTGATCTAACTACACTACAGACAGAAGCTTACAGGTTTTTTGGAATTAATCCGAAACAAACCCTTGACATAGCACAAGAGCTCTATACTTCAGGATTCATATCATATCCGAGAACAAGCTCACAAAAACTTCCTAATGTGAATTTCAAGAAATTGCTCGAGCAATTATCCAAGTATGATGTTAAAGCAATGGATTTATTGAAAACAAGCCTTAAGCCTTCAGAAGGAAAAAAGACAGATCCTGCACATCCAGCAATCTATCCAACAGGAATAATACCAAAATTAAAAGATAGGCAATTTAAGGTTTATGATCTTATTGTGAAGAGGTTCCTTGCATGTTTTGCAGAAGAAGCAAAAAGAGAGACATTAACAATAACTGTTGATATTGAAAATGAAAAATTCATTGCTCGAGGAACAAGGACAATAAAGCAAGGATGGCATTATTATTATATGCCATATGTGCAATTAGAGGAGCAACAGATGCCAAAAGTCAAAGTCAATGAAGCATTCTTCAACAAAGAGACAATTAAGCATGATAAATTCACTCAACCACCAAAAAGATTCACACCAGCCTCTATTATCAGGGAATTAGAGAAAAAGAATCTTGGCACAAAAGCAACACGCGCCCAGATTGTTGATTCATTATATGAAAGAAATTACATAAAACATGAATCTATAGAAGCAACAGAGCTAGGCATTCAGACAGTTGAAACATTAGAAAAATTTGCAGCTGAAATTCTTGATGAAAAACTCACAAGACATTTTGAGAATGAGATGGAAAAAATCAGGCAGAAGAAACTGACTGAAGATAAAGTATTGAAAGAGGCTGAAAAGACACTAATTAAGGTTCTGGAAAAATTCAAGAAAAATGAGAAAAGCATTGGAAAAGAATTAAGCAAAAGCCATAAGCAGCATCTTGAGACAAGCTCATTTATTGGAAAATGTCCTAATTGCGAAAAAGGAAACCTTAAGATAATGTATTCAAGAAAATCCAAGAGGAAATTCATAGCGTGCGATGCATACCCTGAATGCAAGACAATAATGAACATGCCAGGATACAATATAAAGGTATTTGATAAGACATGTGAGCATTGCAAATATCCTATTGTTAGAGTTATTGCGGGAAAAAATACAAAAGAATTGTGCATTAATAATCATTGTCCATCAAAAAAACATGAAGACAAGAAAGTCCAGAAGCATATTGATGCGTTAGAGAACGGCCAAATAGTAAGCAAATGCCCAAAATGCAATAAGGATCTAGTTTTAAGAAAATCAGTCTATGGACAATTTCTTGGATGCAGCGGATTCCCAAAATGCAGATACACAGAAAAGATCCCTGAAAATGAAGAAGATAAGAAAGCCATAGAAAAGAAAAGAGAATATATTAAGAATAATCAAAACAAGGATCAATCTCCGCCATCATCAAAGTCCATGTCATCAAAATCATAGTCATCATCATCTAATCCTGCATCAATATCCTCTCTGCCCAGATCAAATTCATCATCCTTCTTTTTCTTGTCCTCTATCACTATGATGTCATCAGTCGAATCATATTTATCCTTAGCCATTTTTTGCCCCCAATCGATGCCCTATATAGATAGCAATATTTATAAATCTTTTGCAAAAACTTTAAATACAGCAGCCAGATACAATAATAAATGGGGTTGTGGGGTAACTTGGCTAGCCTTCGAGGTTTGGGACCTTGCGATCCCGGTTCAAATCCGGGCAGCCCCATTCAATACACTCAATTCAATATAGTATACTAATATGTATTTTCTAAACCAAAAAGTATATAAATCCTCTGATTAATAATCCTGTATTGGTGAGGATCATGAGGATATATTTCATATTATTGCTGATATTGCTTTCTGCTCCTGCATTAGCGCTAAATGTAGATTATTCCTATAAGGCAAAGGTTGATTCAATATATAACAATGAGACAGCAATTTATGCATTTAAATTCATCAATGCAAACAACAATACTGAAAGAATACAATTCTACACAATCAGCGGCTATTGGGATTTGACTCCAACATTGATTTTAATGGAGGCATTCTCAACAAAAAATGTTAATCTTGAGATAGTTACTTATGAAAAAGACCTTTACGGACCGCAGCTTGTTCCTGTTACTATAAAATTATTGAACAATGAAGATTCTGTAGTTGAAAACTTGTATGTATATATTAAATCATCAAATGATACGCCAAAACAATATGTTCCGAATGTATATATGGAAGTGTCAATGCCTACAGAGATTGATCCAAGAAAATCAACAAGCATTGAAGTCTATCTGCGCAACAGGAATCCATTAAACATGAAGGATTTAACAGTATCAATAACATCAGAATTATTCAACAAAGATTTTAAGACACAATTATCCGGATTAGAAGAAAAAAGCAACCAGATATTATTTGTTGATCTAGATACTGCGCAAGCTCCAGCAACCTATGATGTTAATGTGAAATTGATCTATGAAAATAAGACAATATCTCAGGTGGAAAAACAGATAATAATCAAGAATTATGCAGATGTTACAGTGGAGCAGACAAAAACAAAAGGATTATTCTCAACAACAGAAAAAATTTCTCTCTACAATGAAGGAAATTATCAGGTCATGAAAACTGTCAATTTGGAAAGAAATTGGTTCCAGAGAATATTCACTAAAGCTTCTGTAAGGCCAGAAATAATTAGGGATCAAGGAAAATTCTTTATGTCATGGACTATCCCATTAACGCCGAGACTAGAATCTGAAATAGTAGTAAAGACAAATTATACCATATTAGCATTAATAATAGCGATAATAATCATCTCAATAATATTATATTTCTTATTAAGAAGCCCGGTAATTCTATATAAGAAAGCAAAAATCATATCAGGATCAGAAGAAGGAGTGTCTGACATTAAGATAAGGCTTCATATAAAGAACAGGTCAGGACAGACGATAAGGAACATAAAAATTATTGATAAGTATCCAAAGATTGTTCAATTAGAGGAAGAATCTGCTTTAGGATCATTAAAGCCGATAAAAATGTTATCAGCAGATAAGCTTAATAGTCTATTGACATGGACTCTTGAATCACTTGATCCATATGAAGAAAGATTGCTTGTATACAAGGTAAAATCAACTCTTAACATTGTAGGCAATATCACATTACCATTAGCAAAAGTGAAATTCCATACGCCAGCAGGAGATAGGACATCTTATTCTGATAAAGTGAAACTATTGCATAAATCACATCATTCATTGAAGGAAAAATAATTAAAAAAGTAATTAATTTCTAAGAATTAAGACGTTTATTAGTACATTTGCATGAGATAAATATATCCCCTCGCCCAGATTTTCTAAGCGGTTTAGGTTGTTTCGTTACCGAGGGCTTCAACGAAGTTGAACCCTCAGTTTTGACGCGACTTTTCCTAAAAGGCGCTTCTCGAACCGGGAACCTTTCGGTGACGGCTGAACATTTTTCATCCATTGTCATTAGACATAGTCGAATGCTTTCTACAGCCGAACGCTCTAGCCATTGAGCTACGAGGGGACAATGATTTGAAACAGCCATTAATTTATAAATATTTTCTATTGATCATGCATGAAATAGACAATGCATGAAATAGACATTGAACAGTATCTCCGATTAAGAATTCTTCACTATAGAATTTAGAGAAAAATCAATGCAGGATGACTGCATTGATTAGTCTCACATTGAAAAACAATAAGGAGTTTAGGGACTTTATTATAAAAAACCTTGTATTACCTGAAGAATGTTCACAGGTTTTGGAGTATTTGGTTAATACTGGAGGTTATGTCGAGACTATATGTAATAAGGCAGATAATTTGCATAGGATTATAAAACAGGAATATCCTGAAACTATAAGCATGGCTTATAGTGGATATATTAAGAATTTTATTCTTAAACAGCATTTTGGTCTAGTTGATTTGATTGCGGATGTTACTTCTGAGAATTTTTATGGCAAAATTTCAGGTTTTGATATTTACCCATGGACTGGTAAAGAAGGGGTAAAGGGTAAGATTAATTTTTTAGTTGTTGGGATATTATTTAGAAATAGGATAATACCGTTTTATGTCGTGCATCTTAAACTTGGCGCATCAAAAGCCAAGTTTATAGGTGAAGCCATAAGATACTGTGCTAGTTTAGGTTTAAAGATTGGAAAAATACTCTTAGATAGGGGATTTTATTCAGGAGAAGTTATTAATAAAATAGATGCGGAAAAAATTCATTACTTGATTTTTGCGCCTAAAAAAGCATTATTCAAATGCATGCTCGAAGGCACTGAAGAAAGCATTGTCGTAGAACATGAAATAGTATATAACAAAAATTTTACAAAAAATAAGATATACACAGAAATAGCTCTAATAAAAGATGTTAGAGGATATGATTGGGTTTTTGCAACAAATCTCTCTATAAGAGAGATTGAAAAATATGTGGAAATATACAAAAAAAGATGGAACATAGAAACAATGTTTCGAGTCCACGATAAGGCAAGAATACAAACAAAAAGCAAAAATCCTACACTAAGATTATTCTATTTCCTACTAGGGATGTTATTAGTAACCATATGGAATATTTTTTGCAAGGAAAAATGCACATTCAAACTGTTTCTGACATACATCTCAGAAACAGTAGATAAAACAAAAATTATAACAAAAACCATTACGGAATAAAAAGTCGAGATAGCGATAGCTATACATTTTTAAAAAATGCTTATCGACGATAAAGAAAAATCGGGGTGAAAATCGAAAGAAGAAATTTTAAGAAAAAAGAAACAAAAACAGAACCAAAAATTAAAAACTACAAATTCAAAGAAAGTCAATCGGAGATACTGTTGAACAGTATCTCCGAATGTGAATAATTTCTAAGTCGTAGTATTTAAAATCGAAAAGTTTATATATTAGTAGAGCTCTTTAGAGCTCTATGAGGCAAATCAAATTTTCAAATAAGCAAATAGTGTTAATAG
>Ga0208373_1001440_pt1 | contig 31901 bp, 29 predicted proteins | sample RifOxyC2_FD_184036 | JGI IMG/M metagenome (GOLD analysis project Ga0208373, IMG submission 184036) | Soil microbial communities from Rifle, Colorado - Rifle Oxygen_injection C2 (SPAdes) | ecosystem: Environmental > Terrestrial > Deep subsurface > Rock core/Sediment | place: Rifle, Colorado... | reverse complement strand
GAGTGAGTTAAACAATATTCATATTGACAAAAGAAATGTTATGATGCTTTATTCAGAACCTAATAAATATTATGTTCAACAACCTTTATTCAATTAAATAATGGTCAACGTATTTCAGGACAAGACATATATTACTTCAAGACACCCTTTTATAGCATCTTTGATGTTTTCAATTGCCTCTTCTATTGTCTCACCTTGTGAATGGCAACCTGGTATTGCAGGACAATGAGATACATACCCGAAATCTTCCCCTTTTTCAACGATAATTCTATAATTCATTTTAAAAACTTATTAATTTTTATTATCACTATTGACTTTTTTTCTTTAATGGTATTGTAATGAAAAATAATTTAAAATAATAATTTAATTCCACGTCTATACATTAAATGTCTATACAATAAATTAGAAAAGTGTTTATGCGATTGGAAGATGAAATAATGCAGAAGAAGTTCAAAAGCGAGCATCATAAATTGCTGGTGAACATCATTTATACAGGTAATTGGGTGAATGCAGGGAGTATTAAATTTCTTAAGCAATTTGGTATTTCACCTCAACAGTATAACCTGATGAGGATTCTCAGGGGGAGACATCCGGAAACTGCTTCGGTAACTCTTCTAACTGAAAGAATGTTAGATAAAATGTCCAATGCATCACGGCTCGTTGAAAAGTTAAAGAAGAAAGGATTAGTCGAGAGAATTGAATGTCCGGATGACAGGCGTAAAGTAGAAGTATCAATTAATGACAAAGGGCTTGAGCTTTTGAAAAAGATTGATGGTTATGAATATGAAAAGAATTTTAAGAATTTATCTGCAGCAGAAGCAAAGCAATTAAACAAACTGCTGGATAAATTCAGAGGCTAAAGAATATATAATTATTATTGTTTTTTATAAAATCATTCAAAGGGAGTGTTATGGATAAATTAAAACATATAGGAAGAATCGTTTTTGCATTACCGTTTTTGGTATTCGGAATAAACCATTTTATTTATGCACCGATGATGGCTGGGTTAGTGCCATCGTATGTACCCGGGGGAGTATTTTGGGTATATATTACAGGTGCCGGATTGATTGCCGCATCAGTAAGCGTTGCCGCTAACAGGCTCGTTAAAATATCAGGATTGTTACTTGCATTACTGCTATTGCTCTTTGTTCTGACAATTCACATACCGGGTCTTGGTAACCCACAGATGGCACAGATGGCAATGATAGGATTGCTGAAGGATACCGCTATGATGGGAGCCGCAATAATGGCTTCTGCATTTTTCGGAAATTGGGAAAAGAAATAATTCAAAGGGAGTGTGCAATGGATACGGTGTCGAGGTCGAGAGATTGGGAAGAAGTTTATAAGAATAATAAGTTCGATATACTACCTTGGTTTAGAAAAAAATTAGACCAGGATGTAGTTAGAGAAATTAAGAAAAGAAAAATGAAAAGTGGAGCAGTACTTGACCTTGGCACCGGTCCCGGAACACAGGCAATAGAGTTAAGCAAACTTGGATTTAATGTAACTGCTACGGATGTTTCGAAGAGTGCAATCAAAGAGGCAAAGAAACTTACAAAAGATATTAATTTTTTTGTTGATGATATTCTTGATACTAAAATCAAAAACAAATTTGATTTGATATTAGATAGAGGATGTTTTCACACAATCGAACCTTCAGACAGAAAGAGATATATTAATAACATCAAAATGATGCTAAATAAAAATGGATTGTTATTGCTTAAATGCTTCAGCGACAGTGAACCTGACACAGGAACAGGACCTCATAGAATTTCTGAATCAATGCTGAATGATTTGTTTACCAAAGATTTTCTGATAGAGAAAATTAATCATACTGAATTTAGAGGGAAAAGAAAACCCAATCCAAAAGCATTATTTGCTGTGATGAGAAAGAAATAAAACAAATGTCGAACCGCTGATTAATCTGATTATAGGATTACGTAGATATCTAACAATTTTAATCTAAAATTTTCTTTCAATTCTACTTTATTCCCGTACATATTTACCTATAAATAATTTTGATAATTTTGTAAATTTGATTCTAATATAAATTCAGCATGGAAATAGAATAAGAAACAATATGTGCGGAAGATTTGCATTATCGGCTAAGACTAAAAGCATCGAGAAGCTTTTACCTTCTGTTAAAATACCTGAAGATATGAAAGCAAGGTATAACATTGCACCTACTCAGGATGTAGCTGTAGTTCTGAATGACGGGAATAATGAACTAACTTCTGCAAAGTGGGGATTAATTCCATTCTGGGCAAAAGATACTTCTATCGGTAATAAAATGATTAATGCAAGAGCTGAAACCCTTCTTGAAAAACCCTCATTCAAAAATTTATTCAAACATAAAAGGTGTGTCATTCTTGCCGATGGTTTCTATGAATGGCAAAAGCAAGGTGGTAAAGCAAGAAATGTTCCTTATTTGATTAAAATGAAAACAGGTGAGCCTTTCGCCTTTGCCGGATTGTGGGACAACTGGACTGATAAATCATCAGGCGAAGAAATAATATCAACAGTTATAATCACAACCGACCCAAACGAATTGATGATGAATATACATAACAGGATGCCTGTAATTCTTTCCCCTGATAAGATTGACTTATGGCTTGAGGATGGAAATGAAAATTTACAGGAACTTGAAAGCCTGCTTAAACCTTATCCTGCGGATGAAATGGAGTCATATCAAGTATCTTTTACGGTGAACAATCCCTCAATTGATGATATATCTTGCATACAGCCTGCAAATTCTATATTTTAGTTTGATTGTTAATTATACACTTCGATTTTGTGGTAGCAGAATTAATTTTTCTTGGAGGAGTTGGCGAACTTGGTGCTAATTCTGTTTATTTATACATAGACGGAACAGGTATTATCATTGATGCAGGATTGCACCCGAGGAAAAGAGATAAGGATGCTTTGCCGGCTTATGAATCCATAATAGGTAATCCTGTTGACTTACTCATCCTGACACATGCTCACACCGACCATATTGGAGGTATTCCTTATTTGCTGAAATTTTTTCCTCATACTAAAATCATCATGACAAAAGCTACAAGAGATTTGGCTGAGATAATGCTTAAAGACACAGCAAAACTTTTACAAACCGAACTCGTAGCTGAATACTCAATTGATAATTTGTCACTTTACAAACCGGAAGTTCTCGAAAATATCTGGATGCTCATGGATGGATATAATTATTATGAAGGGATTAAATTTTGCGGGTATGCAGGAAGAAGCGAAATAAAAATTACATTATATCCATCAGGCCATATACTTGGTTCGGCTTCTGTTAAAATTGACTTTGGTGGTGAATCACTTCTGCATAGTGGAGATATACAATTCATAAATCAAGCTGTCATTGCGGGTGCTGATTTACCAAAACATCACATTGAATACCTGCTCATTGAATCAACAAACGCAGGTGAACCAAACCTTCCTGATTATAATGATGAAATAAAACGTTTTTCCAAATACGTCAACCAAATAGTTGATAAGAACGGTTCAATCCTTATCCCTGCTTTTGCTTTGGGAAAGACACAAGAAGTTTTGAAGATTATTTATTCTTTGATGCAAAATAATTCAATTCCTAATTTAACTATTTATACAGGTGGATTGGGAAAAATTATATCGGGATTTTATGATAAATACTGTTACTCTGTCCCAATGGTTAAACCCGGTTTCGAGATTTCAGATATACCCCAGGAATATATTATATGGGATGAATTATTGACCGGAAAATATTTCAAAGAGCCTTCAATTGTCGTAGCCTCCAGCGGTATGATGAATAAAGGGACAGCATCATACCAGCTTGCTCAAAGATGGATGAAATTAAAAAATTCCGGTATCGCATTTATTGGCTATCTTGATGAATCATCTCCCGGTTATGAATTGTTACATTCTGATATGAACAAAGATTTTAAATTTGCGGGTAAGAAAGAAAGAAGGATGTGTGAAGTTAAAAATTTCAGATTTACCTCACATGCTTATTTAAATGACATACTCAATTATATTTCGGATATAAAACCGTCAAAAATTTACATTAATCATGGTGATTTATTATCTTCGGAGAACCTGTCAATGAGAATTTCACAAAATTTAAATAATACACAAATCTATTTACCTGAAAAGAAAAAAACTTATAAACTTTTGTAAATTTACAAGAAAGAATTAATTTAGTTAGTTAATCTTGGGAAATTTAATTAAATACAACTTTTTAATAATTAAATTAAACAATATTGATTGTCTTAACTGTCAAAAACCATAGGAAAAAAAATGGCAAAAGGAAAAATTTTAATTGTTGAAGACCAGCCGGTTGTTTCTCAGAATATAAAACTGATGCTTAAGTATAATGGCTACGATGTCAGCGGAATTGCTCCGACAGCCGATGAAGCCATGCAAATGATAACTGAAGAAAGGCCTGACTTGATTGTTATGGATATAGCATTACCCGGTAAACTCGATGGGATTGATGCTACTAATATAATAACAGAAAAGTGGAATATACCGATAATTTATTTGACTGCTCATTCTGACGAAACAACACTTCAGAGAGCAAAAAATACCCATAATTATGGTTTTATTATCAAAGACATTGACCTTAAATCACAGATTCCTATATTCATTGAATTTGCTCTATATAAGCACAAGCTTATTGAAGAACAACAGAATGTTGCAAAGGAACTTTCGGATAATGAAGAAAAGTTCCGTATGATTGTTAATTCTGCGAGGGATGGCATTATTTTCATTGATAAGAGCGGATTAATTTCTTTTTGGAATAATGCATCTTTGGAGAGATTTGGGTATAATGAATTAACATCCGAGAATGTATTTTTTTGGCAGATTATCTCAATCCCCAAAATTAAAATTTATCAGGAAAAATTTGCTGATATTGGTGCAAAAGGCGATAGCGACCTTGTTGGCAAAATGGTTGAATTTCTTGCAGTCAAGAAGGATGGTTCAACATTTCCGGTTGAAATTATTTTTTATCCGATAAAAATCCAAAACTGCTGGTACACTTGCTGTATTATCCGTGATATAACAATCCGTAAGGAAGCAGAGGAAGAGAATGCAAAGCTAATCGAGGAATTGCGAATTTCAAGGGAAATGATCGAGCAGAACGCTAATGAATTGTTGCTTGCTAATGAAAAATTATATGAATCCGAAGAAAGTCTTCGAATACTGAATGCCAATAAAGACAGATTTTTTTCTATACTTGCCCATGACCTTCGCGGGCCTTTCCAGGGCTTGCTCGGCTTTTCAAATATACTGCATAAAGACTTTAAAAAAATGAAAACGGATGAGGTACAGGAGATTATTGATGACCTTTATAACTCTGCAGAACAAATTTACAAATTACTCGACCATCTGCTTTTATGGTCAAGAATCCAAAGGGGAGTTCTCGAATACAAGCCTGAATCTTGCAACCTGAAAAATATTGTTGGGGTAAATATTGATTTACTGAAACCATTAACCAGCCGTAAAAACATTGAATTAATATCTGAAATTAATGAAGATTTTGAATTTACTTCCGACCCGAATATGATTAATACCGTCCTTAGGAATTTGATATCGAATGCTATTAAATTTACAGGAGGAGGAGGGAAAATTAAAATTACTGCGCAGGATATGAAGGACGGTTTCTTATTAGTTAGTGTTAAAGATAATGGTATTGGAATTCTGGAAGAAGATTTGCAGAAACTCTTTAAAATTGACTCATATTTTACAAGTCCCGGGACCTCGGGAGAAAAAGGCACAGGCTTAGGTTTGGTCTTGTGTAAAGATTTGATAGAGAAATGCAAAGGAAAGATTTACGTCGAAAGCCAGATTGACAAAGGCTCTACATTTTCTTTTAAAATTCCGTTTAAATAGGGATTAGGGAGCGGAGAATAGGGATTAGGGAATTGATAATGTATAATGAAAAATTGAAAATTGTTTTATGATAATGTAGGGGCAGAATATTTTCTGCCCTAATTTAAATATGATAAAATAATATAAACCAATGAGAATCATTTCGTGGAATATAAATGGATACCGGGCAATAACGGGACAGAATCCAAGTAAAAGATATGACAAAGTAACAAAGGAAAATAAATTATTCAGGTTTATTGAGTCCGAAAAGCCCGATATTATCTGCCTTCAGGAGACTAAAGCATCTCCCGGCCAAATTGATGACGAACTGCTCTGCCCAGACGGATATGATTATTTTTACAGTTCTTCCATTGAAAAAAAAGGGTATAGCGGTGTGGCTGTATTCTATAAAATTAAGCCGGAAAAAATTATTAATAATTTAAATGAAAAAAGGTTCGATGTCGAAGGCAGAGTTATTGAAATGCACTTTAAAGATTTTATTCTTTTCAATGTTTACTTTCCCAAAGGCTACGAAGATTCTGAAAGGCTAAATTATAAGCTTGAGTTTTATGATGTCTTTTTTAACTATGTCGAAGAATTAAACAGGAAAAACAAGAAAATCATTATTACAGGTGATTATAATACGGCACACCACGAGATTGACCTGGCAAGGCCTAAGGAGAATATTACGGTATCCGGATTTATGCCGATTGAGCGGGAGAAATTGGATTGGATCGAAACCCTTGGCTATGTCGATACGTTTCGATTGTTCAACAAGGGTGCCGGCCATTACACGTGGTGGAGCCAGAGGGGCAGGGCAAGGGAGAATAATATTGGCTGGAGGATTGATTACTTCTTTGTTACAAAGAATGTGTTACCTTTGGTAAAGGATTCTTACCATAAACCTGATGTATTGGGTTCGGACCACTGCCCTATCATACTGGAATTAGTCTGAACTGTGATTTGTGTGATTTTATTGATTAATGTGATTATTTTTATTATAATTGAAATGGTACAATTTGAAATAATCATGGAAATCAAATTAATCGTGTGAATCACGGTTCATACAATTGAAAGAGGGGCTGATAATGATAAAAGAAGAATACAAATATTCGGAATTGACGAGCCGGATTATAAATGTTGCTATGGGGGTTCACAGCATTTTAGGTAATGGTTTTCAGGAATTAATTTACCAGAGGGCATTGGCAGATGAGTTTCAAATGAGAAACATAAAATTTGAGCATGAACCTTCAATGGATATATATTATAAACATAAAAAAGTTGGTGAACGACGGGTTGATTTTCTCGTTGAGGGAACAATTTCTGTTGAGTTAAAAGCTTTGATAAAATTGGAGGATGCACTTAGCACAGGCAATGAATTATCTTGAAGCATATAATATTGAAGTTGGATTGTTATTAAATTTTGGTTCAAAAAGTTTAGAGTATAAAAGATTTGGAAATAAGAAATTCAAATCATAATAATCAAATTAATCATGGGAATCACAGTTCAGACATTCTATTTATCTTGGAAAAATGGATGTTTTTTTGTATTTATGTGCGTTATAATCAGGACAGAACAATGTTCTGTCCCTACAGCGGGTTAATGATATTGGTTTGTATTCGGTTGGTAAATTTCATTATATAATATGCGTTTTTTTTCGATTGATAATATTATTACTACAGGATTAATTTTACTTATTCTTAAGTTTTTCTTTGTAATTTTCCAGGTTGATTTTTTAAACCAGTTGAATAACCAGATACAGGATTTCCAGATTAATGATATTGTGTTTTCGAGGCTTAAGGATAGGGATGCTGTCGAGCCGGACACTAATATTGTGATAGTGAATATAGGGGAACTAAAAAGGGATAAGATTGCAGAGCAGATTAATATAATAAACCGGTTTGAGCCTAAAGTTGTGGCTGTGGATGTGGCTTTTTCGAAGGTAAAAGGGGATGAAATGGACAGACCGCTTGCTGATGCATTTTCTAAAGTTAAAAAACTGGTGCTTGTAAGCAGACTTTCTTATGATAAGGAAAAAGATAAAATTGAATTAGTGAAATCAATTCCATTGTTTACCCAGTATGCACAGTGTGGTTTTGCAAATTTTATTGATGAGGAAGATTTCAGGACTGTGAGGAAATTCAGCCCGAGGGAATATGCCAACAAGGACCCGGTTATGGCGTTCAGCGTTAAGGTTGCCGAATTATACTACCCATATGCAGTGAAGATGCTTTTCGACCGTAATAATGAATCCGAGATTATATATTTCGAAAGGAATTTGAATAAGTATAAGGTGATTGATTGTGAGGAAGTTTTTAATAAAAGGGATAGCTTTAGTTATGTGAAAGGTAAAATTGTTCTTTTCGGATATCTTGGCCCTGATGTTAAAACATTAAGCACTGAGGATAATTTTTATACTCCGATGAATTCAAATTATATTGGGAAGTCCTATCCCGATATGTATGGAGTTGCGGTTCATGCAAATATAATATCAATGCTTCTTAATGGCAGATATATTTATGCGATGTCGGATAATTATGTACTAATCTTAACTATTGTATTAACATATTTGACAATGGCAGGATTTACATATCTCCGTATTAAACATGCTGAAGCTTATGAGAGCTTAAGCCTTGTTTTCATATTTGCTGAATTTGCATTGTTTTTCTTTGTAATGTTTTCGTTGTTGTATTATTTTAATTATTATCTGAATCTGAAAAATATGTTTTTTGTACTCGCTGTATCTGAAATGGTATCGGAATCATATTTCGGTTCATTTAAGCCGCTTACAAAAAGTGTAATTGATAAAATAGGATATAAATTTAAACCGGCAAAAATGTAAAATGTAAAATTGATAAAATAAATTGAAAATGAAATTCAAAAGAAAGTATATTGACACTGATTCGCTGATGAGTACAATACTTGTGTTTGTTACATTGGTATTGCTTCCGTTATTTCTTAGTTTTAATTTCTTTATGCCCTTAAAGAATGCCTTTTATGATTTTGCAATGACAGACATCAACTATGCAAAACTGCGTTCACCGGAGAAGGAATTAGCTGATACGAATATAGTATTGATTGATATAGGGAGAATGTCAAATTCAAAATTGGCAGATTTGCTCAATATACTCAACCAAAATAAGCCGAGAGTGATTGGAATTGATAAAGAGTTGAGGGATGATGAAGATTCTGCGTCAAATAAGAGTCTTGCTTTGGCACTGTCTAATGTTAACAGGCTTGTTCTGAGCAACAGGTTATTCTATGATAAAAAGACAAAGAATTTTGATTCTATATCCCGTTCTTCTGAAATGTTTACAAAATACGGAATTTCAGGCTTTACAAATCAGATTACTATTGATGACAGAAGCCACGAAACAGTAAGAACATTCAAAATATATACTAAGGTAAATGTAGGGGCAGGTTCACAACCTGCCCCAAAGGGAACAGGTTTTGCCCCAAAGGGAACAGGTTTTGCCCCAAAGGGAACAGGTTTTGCCCCAAAGGGAACAGGTTTTGCCCCAAAGGGAACAGATACAATCCCAAAGGAATCAGGTACAATCTCAAAGGAATCAGGTTCGGTCCAAAGGGATTCTATTGTTCATCCTTTTCCCGTTGAAGTTGTTCATTTGTACGACCCGGAAAAAGTTCAATATTTGTACTCTCGAAATAACGAAGAAGAAATAATCAATTTTCGGGGATACTTTAACAAATACTTTTTCATAGCCGGAGAGCAAGTGCTGAACTATGAATTTAATTCTAATTTGTTCAGCGGGAAAATTTTACTGTTGAGTTATTTTGACCCATTTAATATGAGTCCCCTATTTGCATATAAGTACTATTCACCGCTCGATTCAAATTATACGGGAAAGTCTTTCCCTGATATGTACGGTATTGAAATTCATGCTAATGTTATCTCAATGATAATAAATGAAAATTATTTTAATATAATCCCGTCTTGGTTAGCTATAGTGTTAGCTTTTATATTGTGTTACCTGATGATAATATCGTACAAATACATTGACGATAAATATCCGACTTGGTATGAATTACTAAGTCTTGTAATTTTTGTTATAATATCATTGTTATTGTTGGGAGCTAATTATTATTCCTATCATCTTTTGATGCTGGATTTAAACCTTAATTATGCGCTCTTTGCAATTATTTTGGCTAGTCCTATATACGAAGCCTATACAAAGTCAATTAAACCTCTTTTACAAAGAATGTTTAAAAATAAATCATAGAGGTATTTATGAACAAAATATATGTAACTTTAGGGGTAACGATATTTATAATTATGTTGATTTATACAACTGCGGCTCAAACAAATGAATTTAGAGTTTTAGCGGCTAAGGGGGAGGTTTTAATCCAGAAGAATGGCAAAGGAAATTGGGAAAAAATCTATACAGGGGGCCAAATAAATGCAAATGACAAGATTAAGCTAATACCCGGCTCTTATCTTGGATTAGTTCACGCCAAAGGGAAAACCATCGAGCTAAAGAAAGATGGCACATATTCAGCAACAAAACTATCCAAAGAAGTTGCAGGGATGAAATCAACAATGACCGGACAGCTTGCTAATCTAATTGTAAGCGAAGTCGGAAGCACATCGGGCTTATTATCGAATAAGGATAATAATAAGTCTATGAATCAATCAGGTGTTGTCGAAAGAAATCTTGACTCAGAGTTCATCAAATCAAACTCATTGCAGGTGTCAGGCGACAGGATTCTTATTCAATCTCCAATCAAAGAACATCTGCTTGGTAATGATGTAATGTTTGAATGGAACAAAGTACCATCCGAAAATGAATACGATTTTTACCTGACCGACCGATATGACAGGCTTGAGTTTTCAAAAACAACATCCGATTCTTTTCTTGTGGTTGACACCAAACAATTGAACCTGGAAAAAGGTGTATATTATTTTTGGAGAGTCATTGTTAAAGAGAAGCCGGAAATGAAATCTGACGAAGCATGCTTTATGATTTTAACAGACTCAGAAATAACAGGAATAAACGATACATTAAAACTTCTTAAGGAAGAATTAGGAAATGAGCAGACTGCTATATCCAAGCTTATGTATGCCGTGTTTTTTGAGAAATACAATCTTATCGGTGAAGCGAAGGCTTCCTATCTCGATGCATTAAAAATCGCTCCTGATGTTGAGGTTTATAACAACCTTTACCATAATTTCTTAAGAAGACATTATCAGTCAGGATATTAAAGTTTAATCATTTTTTATATTAATAACGGATATGAAAACATGAAAAATTTATTTCTTTATATTGTTGCGTTACTCATAATATTTGTTTTTACAGGCACAGCCAAAGAATTTAAATTCTGTGTTCTTGGCAAAAAAGGAACCGTTCAGGTTAAAACATCCAAATCTAAAAAACTTGAAGATGTTAAGACAGGAGATAAGTTATTCTTAAATGATAATCTTGTTCTGGAAGAAGGTTCTTATATTGGTTTGGTTCATAATAATGGCAAGACGATTGAACTTGCAAAACCTGGGAAATACAAAATATCAGCGTTGTCAAATGCCGCAGAAGGCAAGAAGACTTCTGTCCTACCAAGGATTGCTAACATGATTTTTAATAATGTAAACAGAGGAAATGATTTGTTGACCGAGAAAGAGCATAAGTCCCAAATGAAAAGCGGCGGTTATATAGAAAGAGGAATTGGTGAGGTTTATTTACCGATTATATCGCCTGTAAAAAATCATTATATTAATAAAAATGTTACTCTCTGCTGGAATAGCTATCGGGGCAATCCTGATTTCGAGTTCAAACTTATGAACAGATTTAATAAAGTATTATTGACTAAAACCTCAGCAGACACATGCATCTCCTTCGATGCCGAGTCTCTTAAACTTGAAAAAGGGACATATTATTTCTGGACGGTAAATCTTGCTTCCGATAATGATTACAAGTCCCGTGAGGCATGTTTCAAGCTGCTGGCCGATAATGAAATTACTTTATTAAACGATACTCTCAAACTTCTTAAAGATGAGTTGGGTGATGATAATTCTGCACCATCCAGAATTGTTTATGCCTTTTTCTACGAACAGAATAATTTATATGACGAGGCGACAAAAGCATATCAGCAGGCTATTAAACTTGCTCCCGATGTTTATGACTATGTCGTTCTTTATGAGGACTATTTGGCAAGAGCAAAATCTTCGGACAGATGAAATAATTTTCTACGATATAAAAAGGATTTATCATGAAAGTTTTGTTTCTTTTACTTTTTATTGTTCTATTGTTTCAACCTCTTCCGGCGCAGAATTATGAATTTTGTGTGCTTGGTAAAGTCGGAACAGCACTTGTTCAGTTTAATGGGAACAAAGATTGGTCGGAATTGAAAACCGGCGACCAGTTAAAACGAAATGATGTAATTTCTCTTAAGGACAATTCATACATTGGCCTTGTTCATTCTACAGGTAAAACAATCGAGTTAAGACAATCCGGTGAATATAAAATATCAAAGCTGGCTGTGGATTTACTCGAAAACACAACTTCTATGCTTCCGAATCTTATTGAAGTGATTTTCGGAAAAAAATCCGACATAAAGGATATTTTAGAATCAAAACAAAGTAAAAAAGTGTTTTCCAAGGGTGCTATTGAAAGAAGCATAGAAATCGAACAAATAACGATACTTTCACCGAAAAAGATTATACTTATATCCGATGATGTTACTCTTTTCTGGAGTAAATTCCCTTCTGAAGGTAAATATGAAATTAAAATAAGCGACAGATTCAACAAACTTATATTCTCAAGGGCTGTTGATGATACAACCATATCATTAAATCAGAAAGAGTTGAAATTAGACGGAGACCAGTATTATTTTTGGAGGGTAAATTTACTTACAAATCCCGAAATAATGTCTGATGAAGGTTATTTCCTGTTCTTATCCGATAAAAGAATAGCAGAGATTAAGAAGAATGTCGAGCAAATGAAAAAGGATATTGGAGGAAAAGAAACCTCGGTATCGAAAATAATTCTTGCATTCTATTACGAAAACAATCTTCTTGTTAATGAAGCAGACAAAGAATTCAGGGAGGCAATAGACTTGTCCCCGGATGTTGCCGATTACAAAGATTTATATGATGCATTTAAAATGAGGATGAATATTCGCAGGTAGAGGAATTATGAAAAAATATAAATATATTTTGTTGATGATTATTATTTTATCGATATATCTTGGCATCAATGCACAAGAACCTGAATTCAGAGTTCTCGGTAAAAAAGGGAACGTCAATTATCAATCGAAAAACAACGGCTGGACCGATATAAAAACCGGTGACCGGCTATTTAAAAATGGTAAGATAAAAGTCGGTGGTAACGCTTATTTGGGGCTTGTTCACTCTTCAGGCAAAACTGTGGAAATAAAAAAAGAAGGTACTTATAATATATCAAAATTAGCTAAGGATGTTTCATCTTTCCATAGTACAACTACACAGCGCTTTGCTAAATTTGTCGTTGATGAAATTACATCAGGGAACGATATGCTGACCCAAAAGAAATATAAAAGAAGCATGGAAAATACCGGTGCAGTCGAAAGGGCAACGGGAGGCGATGTCAGCTATACTGCTACATTTTCTTCTTTGTCCGGTTCAGACCTATCGCAATTTTCTGCTTTAAACGATGCGATTGACTGCCTTATTAAAACCGATAAAAATTATATCAGAATCAAGTATCCGAGGACTTCGTATGTGATTGATGATATGGTTGACTTTGTCTGGTACAAGAACAGCACAATCTCAATTTATGAGTTTGTCATTATTGACCGGAATGATAATGTTATCTATTCAACCAAGACATCGGATACGACACTTCAACTTAATTTATCTGAGTTAAAGCTGCCGAAAGGCATGAATTACTACTGGTACCTCAGGAACAATGATTTGAAATCCGACCAGTATTGCTTCAATTGGATTAATAATTATGATTTGAAAAGGCTCGATGAAGATATTGAACCTCTGCTGGACGGAATGACAAAAGGAAAGGATGCGGCGAGCCTGATGCTGCTCGCTTCGATTTACGAAGATGAGAATATAATGAACAGGGCGATAGATTCTTATGAAGAGGCTCTACGGCTCGAACCTGATGTCGACGGATACAGAACTTTATATGCCCGTTACCTTAGCCGTATCGGATTAGATGATGAAGCTATAAGAATACTGAAATGATTTATAGTGCTTTTTTGCCTATATCTTTTCTATAAAACATATTTGAGAAATTTATTTTTTTAATGGCATCATAAGCCTGTTCTATGGCTGTTTTCAGTGTGGTACTGACACACGTTACTCCAAGAACTCTGCCACCGTCGCCGAGTAATTTCTCTTCTTGGAGTTTTGTGCCGGATTGGTAAACTATTGCCCCGGTTTTTTCTGCATCTTCAATACCTGTTATTTCAAATCCTTTTTTGTATTCATCGGGATAACCTTCTGAAGCAATGATAACACAGCAGGCATGTTTGCCTTTCATTTCTTTTATTGCAGATTTGTCTAATGAACCGCATGCCGCAGAATAAAGCAATTTTGCGAGGTCCCCTTCAAATAAAGAGAGTACAGCCTGAGTTTCAGGGTCACCAAAACGTACATTGAATTCTACAACTTCAGGTTCATCGTTATCAATCATCAATCCTGCATATAGACAGCCCACGAAAGGGAATCCCTCAACTCTCAAACCTTCAATTGCCGGTTTAAGTATTTTCTCATTGACTTTGTCCATAACACTTTCTGTAACGATAGGAGCAGGCGAATACGCACCCATTCCGCCGGTATTTTTCCCGAGGTCTCCATCCAAAGCTCTTTTATGGTCTTGGGAAGAAGGAAGTGTGATGTAATCTTTACCGTCGCATATTGCTAATATTGATGCCTCCCGGCCTTGCAGAAATTCCTCGATTACTACCGTTTTCCCGGCTTCTGCAAACATACCTTTAAACATGCTGTCGAGGCTTACCCGTGCTGATTGAAAATCATTAGCAATGATAACACCTTTGCCTGCGGCAAGTCCGTCTGCTTTGAGGACAACAGGAAATTTACAGTTTTTTAGATATTCATAAGCCGACTTTTCATCTTTGGCTGAAAATATTTTATATTTTGCAGTAGGGATATTATGCCTTGCCATGAATTCTTTTGCGAAGCCTTTCGAGGATTCAAGTCTGGCGGCTTGTTTTGTGGGCCCGAATACTTTAATTCCATTTTGAGTCAATATATTGGAAATACCGTCAGCCAATGGTTTTTCGGGTCCAACGACAACAAGAGTAATATTATGTGACAAGCAAAATTCGGTAATTTCCTGAAAATCCAATTTTTCTATATCAGTTTTTTCGGCGATGTCGTAAATTCCCGGATTACCGGGATAACAGTATAATTTATCCAATGAATGTGAAAAACTCAAAGCTCTTGCTATTGCATGTTCTCTGCCGCCGCTGCCTAATAATAAAATATTCATTAAATACCGAAATTATTAATAATGGAAATAAATCAAAATTAAAGACTTTTAAACCTTAATCAAAGTTTTGGTTAGCAAAATATTATTAATCAGATGATTTTACTTTAAACTTTGAATATTTTTGATTAGATTGATAATTACATTTTAATAATAGGATTTAATTTTGTTGAGCGAGGATTATTTTCTTTCGTTTATGATAAGTTAATTGAACGGATTGATAATTTATGTCCGAAATAATTTACGTTCGGGGTTTTGATTTTTTCTTATGTTAGAATAACTAACTTAAGATAAAGAGGTGCATCCGTCGAATGATTAAGTTGGAAGAAATATTCTTTAAAAATTTCTTTTTGAGCCCTGAAATTATCATTATAAGAAAGGGGAAGGATGGTATAGTATTTGAGGTTAGTGATTCGTTTTGTAAACTCTTAGGATATTCAAGGAAGAGTGTTATAGGGAAGAGATATGAGGGTTTGAATTTATTTGCTGAAAATAAGAATAAAAGTATTTATCTGAATAATTGCATATCGAATAAAAAAACAGAAAATTTAAATTTAAAATTATATAAAAAAAACAGAGATGTTCTGGAAGCAATTTTAACTGAAGAAATTATTGAAGTAGATGGAGACCAGTACTTTGTAACAATTGTCAAATACGGTAGTGAAACGGAAAAAGTTGATACTTTAAATACAATAGATGTGATTGACAAGACGATGGGAATTGAAAACAGTGGGGCTGTTTCGGATGACAAGATGATTCAGATTGAAAGATTTGTTTCTGACAGAAACAGAGCAGAAAGGTTCCTGTCGGATTCTGAGAAAAGGCACAGGTCTTTTTTCGATGATTTGCCAATTGGTGCTTACAGAACAACCGAGGACGGTAGATTTTTAAGCGTTAACCCCACACTTGCTTTAATCCTTGGTTTTGACAATCCGGATGATGTTAAGAAATATAATGCAAGTGATTTTTATATAAGGTCCGAGGACAGAACTGCCCTTATCGAGAAACAGAAGAAGGTTTACGGAATTGTAAAAGCAGAATATAAAGTCAGGCGTATGGATGGTAATTTTATTTGGATTCGTGATAATGGCAAGGTTATTTTAAAGGAAAACGGAGAGATTGATTATCTCGAAGGAGTCATCGAAGACATTACAAGCCGAAAGATAGCACAGGATTCTTTAATCGAAAGTGAAGTCAAATACAGAAAGCTTTTTGAGAATTTATATGATATTTATTTTAGCATTACAGTTGATGGAGAAATTACCGAAATATCACCCTCGGCAGAAGCAATTCTGGGATTTAGTTCGGAAGAAGTCATTGGCAAATCAATATCTGATTTTGTTGATAACCGGCAGTTTCTTAATGATGCTTTGTCGGATTTAAAAAAATCATTAAAAATTTTGAATCGTGCTTTACAGATAAAGGATAGACAAGGGAGAAATGTGTATCTTCTTGTGAATGCCTATTTTTATTATGATAATATCAGTGATAAGAAGTGCATTGCAGGCATTGCAAGGGATATTACACAACAAAAGAGAAACGAGACTGATTTACTTGAATCGCGTGAATATGCCGAATTGATTAACCGGGTTACACCAAGCTGCACTTTTACGATTGATAAAAACGGATATGTTACAAGCTGGAATGAAAGGGCTGCAATCATAACAGGTTATCCTGTATCCGAAGTTATCGGAAAGAAATGTACGCTTTGCTTATGGAATGGCCATGAGAAACAATGCATATTTTTTGATGATAAAATTAAAAAGCCTGTATTCGGCAGGGAAGTCGAAATTAAAACAAAAAATGGCGATGTGAGAGTAATTGCCGTGAATATTGATTTACTTCGTAATTCTCTTGGCGAAGTTATTGGAGGCATCGAAAGTTTCGATGATATTACCGACCGTATAAGGACTGAAGAGGCTTTATTCTGGCAGGCAGGAGTTAATCATGCTATTGCCGATTTATCGAAAGCTATTATTTCCTTACCTTCGGTAAAAGATACTTCCAAACTAATTCTTGAACATACAAGAAGACTGACAAACTCTACCTTCGGATTTATTTCCGTATTCAATCAGGAAACTCTGAAATTCGAGATATCAGCAATTATGACAAGGCAGAAAAAGGATTATATACATTGGGAATTTTATCCCGAAGATATCGAATTTAATGAATTCTGGTTTTGGACTTATATTAACAAGCACTCGATAATAACTTCCTCAGTTAAATCTGATGAAAGATTAAGCTCGATTTACCAATATAATAAAAACATCGAACATTTTATTTCTGTACCTTTAATCTCAAACAATGAAGTCATCGGTATTATTTCAATTGCCTCAGACAATAAAGGATATGGCGAGGAAGACTTCGAAATTCTTAATCGGATGTCTTCATTATTTACAGTTATACTTCAGAGATTTAAAGCAGAAGAAGATATTAAAGCAGCTCTGGCAAAAGAACAGGAACTGAGCGAATTGAAATCACGCTTTATTTCTATGATTTCGCATGAGTACAGGACACCTCTCACGGCTATTGCCCTGACAAAAGATTTACTCAAAGAGCATTGGGACAGGATTGATGTTCAGACGAGGGCAGAGCAATTGGATAAAATACAGCATTCGATTGATGTTATGAATGCTCTTTTAGATGATATCATTATGTATAGTAAAGTGGAGGTTGGCAAACGAATATACAGGCAACGAAAAATAAACATTAGCCAGTTTTGCCTCGATATTGTTAATGAAATTCAATACATTGCAAAGTATGAGGTGAAAATCAATTTTAATTTTGAGGGCGAGAATAAGAGTATTTATTCCGATGAAAATTTAATCAGGCAAATTGTTAGGAACCTGCTCTCAAATGCAATTAAATTTTCTTCTCCCGGCACTGATGTTGATTTTAATATTGTTTCGAATGATAATGAGATAATTTATACCGTTACTGATTATGGTATTGGAATTCCCGAAGAGGACAAGGAAAATGTATTTGAACCTTTCTTCAGGGGGAAAAATATATTGACGACGTCGGGAACAGGATTGGGCTTATCAATTGTCAAGAATGCCGCAAATATTCTCGGAGGCAATGTTTCATTTAAGAGTGAAATAGGCAAAGGAACCTCATTTACCGTTGTTATTCCAAGTAAAAAGTAGGAACAGAACAATGTAGGGAGAGAACAATGTTCTGTCCCTACATTAATTTCTTTATTCTCTCATAAACGGTTGGATGGGAATAGTTCAAAAAAACATAGAAAGGATGAGGGGTCAGGTTTGACAAATTGTCCTTAGATAATTTCTTCAAAGCTGTTATTAAATCTTCGCCTTTACCTGTTGTTTCTGCGGCAAACCTGTCTGCTTCGAACTCGTTCTTTCTTGATAGAATATTCATAAGTAAAGATAGGAGCGTTTCAATCGGTGTATAAAGCATACCAAAGAAGAGCAATCCTGCATAAATAGGCATATCCTGCATATAAAATGCATCGAACAATCCTTTGTTACTGAGAAAAATCGAGAGGAGGTAAAATATTACACCATTGTGTATGAAACCGATGAGCATACCATATAAAATATGTCTCTTTTTAAAATGGCCAATTTCATGGGCTAAGATTGAAACTATTTCATTTGTTGTGTGATTGTTGATTAATGTATCAAACAAGGCAATTCTTTTATACTTACCAAAACCTGTAAAAAATGCATTGCTCTTGGAACTGCGCATCGAACCGTCAATCACGAAGATATTCTTGAGTGAATATTTAACACTTTTTGCATACTCTGTTATTGCCTCTCTTAGTTCCCCTTCTTCAAGAGGAGTGAATTTATTGAATATCGGCATGAGCCATCTCGGTGCAATAAACTGGATGATTAAGGATATTATAGTCAATCCGAGCCAACCATAAAGCCATGCGTAGGCACCGGTGAATTCCAGTATGTATAATATCCCTGCTAATATCGGAATTCCGAGTACTGTTCCTAATGCTAATGATTTAAATAAATCAAGTATAAAAGTCTTTACAGTAGTTTTATTAAATCCGAATTTTTCTTCAATCACAAATGTCGAATATATTGAAAAGGGCAAAGAGATTATGGAATTTGCAGCAATCAATACACCGATAAAAACTATTCCTTTTATAATGCTGTTGTCTGATACTTGGTTTATCATATTATTGAGAAACGGGAATCCGCCACAAAACCAAAATACAAGCATTACTGCCAAACTGAAAATAGTTGAAACATAACCAAACTTAGTTCTGACTTTCAAATAATTCTGCGATTTTATATAAGTTTCGCTGTTATAGGTATCTTTAAATTCTTCCGGTAATTCTGTTCTAAGATTATTAATATTCAGGTAATCGGCAATGGCATCGAGTATAAAACTCAAAATTATCATTGTCAGTATTATTATTGCATATATATTCATCCTGTTTCCTGTTAAATTTACATTTCAGTTATTGCATGAGCGTTTTTCTTTAGAACTTATTTTCCTTCCTTAATAATCAAACGAATATTAACTTGCATATAATTAATAATGTAAAATACAAAAGAAAATTTATGAAAAAGGTTGTAGTTTTTGGGGCAGGCATGGTCGGTTCAGCCATGGCAATTGACTTGAGTAAGGAACATAAAGTTACCAGTGTTGATGTTAATCAGCAAAACCTTGAACCACTAAGAACGAGGAGCATTGATATAATAATCGCTGATTTCAGGGATTCGGCTCAAGTTAAAGAAATAGTAATGCAAAACGACCTTGTCATAGGCGCAGTTCCCGGCTTCCTGGGATTTGATTTTTTGAAAGAAATAATATTAACCGGGAAAAATATAGTTGATATTTCTTTCTTTCCTGAAGATGCTTTACAGCTTGATGACTTAGCTAAGAAGAACAATATAACAGCAGTTGTTGATTGCGGTGTAGCACCGGGAATGAGCAACATTATTCTCGGATATCATAATAAAAGAATGAAAGTAGAATGCTTTGAATGTTATGTAGGTGGTTTGCCGGTCGAAAGAATTTTGCCGTATCAATACAAAGCACCATTTTCACCGATTGATGTAATTGAAGAATATACCAGGCCTGCTCGTCTTGTTATTAATAGTAAGGAAGTAATTATGGAAGCTCTCTCAGAGCCTGAATATATTGATTTCCCACATATCGGTACTCTTCAGGCTTTCAATACAGACGGCTTAAGAAGCCTGATAAAAACCATGAACATTCCCAATATGAAAGAGAAAACTTTGAGATATCCCGGTCATATTGACAAAATAATATTTCTGAAGGAGTCGGGTTTCTTCAGCGATGTTGCTATTATGGTTGATAATAAAAAAGTCAAACCTATTGACTTCACTTCAAAATTGCTTTTCGACAGGTGGAAACTTGGAATAGAGGAAGAAGAATTCACTGTGATGAGAATAATTATTAAAGGATTAGAAAATAATAAACCGAAAACATATCAGTATGACCTTCTCGATAAATACGATACTGTGACAAAAACATCCTCGATGGCGAGGACAACAGGTTATACTGCTACTGCTGTGGCTAATCTTATACTTCAGGGAAAATTCGTTCGGAAGGGATTAATACCGCCTGAATACATAAGCGAAGATGAAGATTCTTTTAATTCCATTCTTTCATACCTGACCGAAAGAAATGTAATATATCGCTTGAAAAAATTTTAGTTAAATCATCAGGAAATAAGAATAGCACCTGCCTTCAGGCAGGTGAAAAAATATTTAATACCCTCACCCGAACCCTCTCCCGGCGGGAGAGGGAATTATTAATATTAAAAATCCCAACTCCAAAAATCCTAAATAATATTATTTCCGAATATCCGAAAAAACAATATTCCCATTCACAATGGTTCCGATAGCCTTTGTTTTTCTTATTTCATCATCAGAACAAGTTTCAAGGTTAGTATCAAGAATTGTAATATCTGCTGTCATTCCTTTTTGAACGTTATCATGATTTAATACATCGTCAAATATTTTGTGTGGTGTGATACAATATGCATCAATAGCTTCTTCACGGCTGAATCTTTCTTCATGGTACCAACTTTCATTTCTGTCAAAAGGGATTCTTCTGATAAAACCATCCATTCCAATAATCGGATTATGACTTTCAATTGGAAAATCGGAACCCGCAACTAATTTACCACCAGTGTTTAAAATTGATTTCCACGGGTAGGCGTATTTGCAATTGTCTCCCAGCCTCTTTTCAGCCATGGGTGCATCACTGAGACAATGTATAGGTTGTACTGAGGCAATAATATTTTTGTATTTAAGGAATTTCAAATCATCATTACGTATGGTCTGAGCATGTTCAAGCCTTAGAATTGAGTTTTGAACTGTAATACCATCTTCAATAAGCTTTGAATAAGTATGGAGTACCATTGAATTTGCCCTATCACCTATAGCATGTGTTGCAATATGGAATCCTTTTTCCAAACCGGATTTTGCTTTTTTATACAAATCATCAGGCTCAATCAATAAGAATCCTTTTGAATCGGCATCTCTATAGTTTTCAAATAAAGCCGCACCTCTCGAACCCAAAGCCCCGTCAGCATAAAATTTCAATCCGCAAATTGAAAAATTATTAAATGATGATGGCAAATAATCATAATTTTTCCATTCGTCTTTTTGAGCTGATAAGTATGATTTTATTTTTATCGGTAGTTTATTTTCTCTGTCGAGTTCTAGAAAAACTTTTACGTTTTCGGGATGCAAGTCAGCTTCATGTACTTGTGTAAGACCATAAGAAGCAAGATTATGACATGCTGATAAAATTAGTTCTTTTAATTGTTCCTTCTCATATTTAGGAATAAATTTCTTTACCAAATCCATAGCATTATCAACAAGAACACCTGTCGGATTGCCGCTTTTATCTTTAATTATCATACCCCCCGGTGGGTCTTGAGAAAATTTGTCCACACCTGCAAGTTGTAATGCTTTTGAATTAACCCATGCGGCATGGCCGTCAACTCTGGCAAGATAAACAGGTGTATCGGGATAATAAAAATCAAGAATTTTTAAGTCCGGGAATTTTTTATCATCCCATAACTCTTCATTCCATCCTCTTCCTGTGAGCCATATTCCCCGGTATTTCGGATTAAGCAAGGACCATTCTATACATTCTTCTGCACTTCTGCATTTGCTTAGGTCTAGTTCGTTAAGTTTAGAACCAAGTGCAGCAACATGTCCGTGACAATCCGAAAAACCGGGATAAGCCCAGGCATTAATAAATTCTGATTGTGTATTTTCATTAATAATAATTAAACTGCCCGGATTTTCATCAATTGATTCAATCCTTCTTTCGTTAATTACTATTTTTCCCTGAAAAGACTTCATATTTCAGTTATTTTTTTTCTAATAAAAAAAAGCCGGTGAAAAGAAATCCGGCTTTTAACAATAAATTAGTTAATTGACAATACAACTACCTATTCAAGCGGGAAAATACATTCGACCGGACAAACCGCGATGCATTGGGGCTCGTCGAAATGTCCTACACACTCGACACACTTATCAGGGTCAATAACAAAATATTCCGGTCCTTCGGATATTGCTTGAGTGGGGCATTCCGGTTCACATGCGGCGCAGTTAATACATTCATCTGTTATCTTTAATGCCATGAAACTTCCTCCATCCTATAAAATCATTAAACAATTGCAATTACTAACATTTTAAAAATCAAACTTAATTATTTTTTTTCTGTTAAAAAAACATAATTCAAGATTTATCGAAGTGTTGTTCCCAGTCTATTGTAGGTGCTAAATGCTTGCTGTCCATGTGAGTAGCTATGGATGGCAGAGGGACCCATAATTTCCACTTTTTACCAAAAATCAATTGTTTCCCGTTATGAATCCAACCTTTGACAAATACTTTTACCATCCGCTTGTCAATAAATATGTATTTGAGAAGATTCAGGGGATTCAACAACTTGTATTTTGTAAGGCTGAGCCACAGGCTTGTATCGTAGTTTTTTCTCGCATAAGTTCTGAAAGTCTTTTCAGTTTGCAAAAGTATATTTTTTGTCGTTAAAAATGTCATACAAGTAGTTGCCCCGGTTCTCCAATGTCTTTCTAGGAAAGGTTTGACTTCATATTTATAATTATGTATGTGATATTCATAATAATCGGGGTGGTTGTAAGGGGAAACAAAATGAACACCATTATTGTTTTTCATAAATTCGAGCAACTCATGGAACATGTCAGGCAAGTAAAAATAATCATCCTCAGCAAAGTAAACATATTCAGAATCTATCTGCCCGAGCAATAAATCTATTTGCTTTGTAAATGTTTCTGAATTTCCAACTCCGGGTAGTTTCACAAATTCTAAGTCATCGGTAGGTATATATTTTTTAAATAACCCAGAATATTCATCAGGGCAGTTATCGAGGATTATCCAAAATTTAACTTTCAGTGTCCCAAGTGAATTTATAAATGATTTAAGGCATAATTCGGATAATTTATATTTATCATCGGCAAAAACAGGAGGTGTTTTGGATACTTTCGGATAAATCCTATATGCTACCGAGAGGTCATACTTAGTTTCAATCATAAATATTTATATGTTACACAACAAATTAACATTTAATAAGATATAGAATTTTCAATTTACAATTTTTTAATTTTCATTGAATTATTAATTATCAAATTTTCAATAATTTCATTATTTAATCCTTGTTCCCTCATTTTCTTAATTTTTTTAAGATTGAATTATTTTTATTTCATTGAAAATTATAAAATTGAAAATTATTAATTTAGAAATAAAATTATATCTGTAATTAAATATTATTTAATTAATCCGTAATCATCCAATTTCCTGTAAAGCGTTCTCTCGCTTATGCCGAGAGCCTGTGCCGCCTGGCGGCGGTTACCGTTAAATCTTTCCAAAGCAACTGAAATTAATTTTTTCTCCATATCATCTAAGCGAAGAATTTTTTCTTCAATCTTATCTTCTTCATTATCACCGGAAATTGAAAACATAGGTTCGGGAATTAAAATTTGAGATTTTAAATCCTCTAGTTTAGCATTAAGTGTAATGAAATATCTTTTCAAATCTGTTATATCATTTTTTATTTCAAGTAAAGTCCTGAAAATCAGCTCCAGCTCAATATTTCTCGGTTCGGCATAATCCCTTAAGGGTATCATTGATACTTCAGTTGCAAGAGGAGCTCTGCTCCCGGGTGGCAGGGCAGGAGCAATGTGCCTTCTCAAAATGTCAGGTGTAATGTATGTTGCCTGCTCGAGTGTAATCATTGTTTCAATAAGATTTCTCAGCTCCCTGACATTCCCTGCCCAGTTCATACTTTGAAGAATCTTTATGGCATCATCCGAAATTCCGTCATATTTCAAGGATAATTTATCAGATACTTTTTGAGCGAAATAATCAATTAATAATGGAATGTCTTCAATATGCCTTCTGAGTGGTGGTAATTCAATCTGAACGGAATTCAAACGAAAAAACAAATCCTGTCTGAAATTTCCTTCCCTTACTTCGATTGATAGGTCCCTGTTTGTTGCGGCAATTACCCTGACATCTACTTTCCTTATTGCGGATGAACCAAGCTTTGCATATTCTCCTGATTCAAGGATACGCAAGAGCTTAACCTGAGTGCCAACAGGCATTTCACCTATTTCGTCAAGAAAAATTGTGCCTTTGTCTGCTGATTCGAAAAATCCTTTTCTTTGTTCAATCGCTCCTGTGAAAGCACCCTTTTCATGCCCGAAAAGCTCTGATTCAAGTAAAGTTTCAGGTATAGCTCCGCAGTTAACGCTTATAAACGGAGATTTTTTTCTGTTGCTCAATCCATGAAGTGCATTGGCAAATATTTCTTTACCCGTTCCTGTTTCACCTGTGATTAAAACCGTTAAATCTGTAGGTGCTGCCTGAACAAGCTTTTGAATAACTTCAGTCATGAGCCTGGATTTTCCGATGATTCCATACCTCATCTGAAGCAGATTATAGATGTTTTTATCGTTTGCTAAATTGTTCATGCTTACAACAGTTACATTTTTCAAAGTTGTAATACTTTTAAATTACAAAAATAAACTACATAAGTGAAAACTGTATATTAATTATTCCTTATTAGTTAATAAGTAGTTTGGAGGTAAATTTATAATTGATGATTTTTAAGCCATTCTTCCCAACCGCCCGTAAACAAATAAACGCGTTCAAAGCCAAAGCTAAGCATAATTTTTACAATATCATGGCTCAGGTCACAAGTACCGCCGTCACAATAAACAACATAAGTTTTATCTCTATCGAGTGATGCAATTTTACCAATATGTGCATCACCCTCCTCATAAGGATATATGTTTATAGCTTTTCCAATATGAGCTTTTGTGTAATTAACCGGTTCCCGGGCATCAATGAATACTACATCGGGCCTGCCAAGAAGTTTTACAACTTGTTTATAAGAAATCTGGAGTATCCTGTCTTTTGGCTTAGTTGAATTTGATGTATCTGCTTTGACAACATTATTACTGTCATTTTTAATTTTTATTATAGTAACCTTAACGACATGATTACTATCTTTCACTTTGATTGTATCTGTTGTTTTTTGTAATCCATCGAATAAAACAGAATCACTCACAAATAAGTTATCTTTACCCTGCTGAATCAATGGAAGAGGTTTATCCGAAAAGAAATTATATACAAGGCCAATCACACATGCCAGACAAACAAATATTATTACTTCCTTAAATGTTTTATTCATATATTTTTTTTAAATCCTCAGTGCATTTACAAAAATTATCAATTCATATGTTGTGCTGACACATATGTTTGCCCCTACATTTTGCATTCTACATTCTACATTTTTCATTATCAATAATCAATTAATTAAATCCTCTATATTTCTTTAGCATCTCATAAGATTTGTTAATTTGTTGTGTTTTTTGTTCGGCTAACTGTTTTAACTCCTCACCAAGGTTAGCCACTCTGTCAGGATGATATTCCTTAACCTTTTGCTTATAGGCTGATTTTATCTCGTCGTTTGTCGCTTCTGATTTCAAGCCAAGGATAGAATAAGCGTCATCCAAAGTGAAAACTTTTTTTTCATTTTTCTGAGTACTATTATCTTTTGAGCTATCACTCGATTTATCTTTTGCCGTTTTGTCCTTATTGAGTTCATCAATGATTTTTTTCAACTCCTCATCGGAATCATTCTTATAATGATGTGTAGAGACAGAAATTAGATCTGTCTCTACAACCTCTTGAGTTTCCGATTTAATATACCTCGATATTCTGTTAAAAAGCTGTCCCATTGTAAATTTGTTAATAATTATAATAGAATATCCTGTGCTTTTGCAAACAAAAGACGAATATACCCAAATTTATTTATTGATGTCTGTTCAAGACATTGAACAGTTACATTTTTAAACCAATGCTGAAGTATCCGAGGAAAGGCCCCCATTTAACCCCGTAAGGCTCTTTAATAAAATAGAAACTTTTTCCCAATGAAAATTTCGCGGGCCCGGCGGGTGTGTCAAATGAAATCGAGCCTCCAACACCATGTTTGAAGTTATCAAACTTAATGTCTTCCGTTACAACCCACACTGCACCTACATCATACCTTACCGAAAGATATGTATCAAAAAATAACTTTACCGGTAATTTCACTCTGTAACCGAGTGAGCCTTTAACAATCTGTCTGCCCCTTTCTTCTTCATCGCGCATACCAAAAAAATTATCCTGGCCTCCCAGACCGAAAAATTCAGGTAATGGGAGTGTCTCGTCGGCAAAACCGAAATATATTTCAGGTCTAATGGTGTGAGCACCAATGGAATAATTTTCGGTAATTGATAATAAGGCTTTTGAAAAACTGACTGAATCCTTTGTCGGGAACAATGATGTTTCTAATGATAAATCAATTAATCCCCCTTTTGTTGGAAAGTCAGCACGGTCTTCAGAATCGAAAATAGTTCCGATTTTAACTGTATTTAAACTTTTAAAAGGTTCTACAATCGTGTCCTTATTATAGAATCTTTGTTTTTCTAGTCGCAGTTCTAATGTTAGAGTCCCATTCTTTTCAATCTGAGTTCCAAATCCGCTTTTAAGTCCGAAATTTTCTTCTGTCAATTCTCCTATTCGTTTTCTTTCAAATCTTCCGGGAGGCATATTTTCTTTATTAATGTAATTATAAACATCCCTTTTATTATAATAACCCCGAATACTGAAAGTTAGCATAGTCTCAAATATTCTTGGCACCTGGAAACTGATGGCAGAATGATAATTTCTGCTTCCTCCTGAGACTCTCGCATCTATTCTGTCACCCAAGTTTAACAAGTTATCCTGAATAAGCTCTAAACCGAGTTGTCCGTATCTTTCATTATCAACTCTACCTGATAAGCTAATTGTTTGTGTTCCTAATTCTTTGACAATTACCTTTAAATCCACTCCGCTTTTGTTAGGCTGTTTATTCAATTCAATTCCAACATCACTGAATAATCCGCAGGAAATCAAGTTTTCCCATCCGTCAATGACTTTAACAATGTTTAAAGATTCGCCAATTTTTACATTTATATCCCTCAAAACAAGAAAATCATTAGTTCCTATATTGCCACTTATATTTATGGTATTTAGTCTCCCCCTGTCGAAGAATAAAGTCAATTTACCGGTCTTTTCATCAAAATTTTCATTTTCAAGAGATGACACGGAATAATTCTCTTTTCTTAATTCCCTTAGTATGTATTCGGCTATTTCGGATTTCGTTGTATTGTTATAAATCTCATAACCTAATCCTAAATCCTGTTTAAGGTTGTTCAATCTTATGATTTGATTATCAGACCATCTGGCTTCAGTTGATATGAGAAATGGATATTGAATAGCATTTAGCCGAAATACTGTGTTTCTGTCGGAATTAACAATTTCATAATCAATCTGTTTATATTGGTTTATATTAGGAAGTTCCCATAAAAACTCTAATATTTTTCTAAAATCAGTCCCGTTTTTTTGAATATAATCTATAAATACAATTGAATCCTGTCGGGTGAAACCGGTTAATTCAACATTACTGAATGATATTTCAATTGGTAAATTTTCCACAGGTTTAATGTAATTCGCATAATAAATCGAATCCATTTTATTTCTAAATATTTTTTTTATACTGGGCAAAAGATTTTGTGTTGAAATTTCTCCTATTGATATCAACGAGTCAAGATGGGTAAAATCTGAGTTTGAATGCTCCTTAATATCGGGTGTTATTAATATATCGGCATTTTGTGAAGACTGCTTGCTGAAGTACATCATTAAAATGGATACAACCTGGTCAGCAATGTTCCAGGGTTTGCTGAGTTCTTCAGCCGGAAGAAGAGGTGATATTGTGTTGACCGCAATTATTAAATCGGGTTTAAATTCTTTGGCAGCCTCCACCGGAATATTTGCCATCAGCCCGCCGTCAACAAGAATCATCGAATCAATTCTCACCGGTGTATATCTTAGAGGTACGGCGGCGCTGGCTCTCATTGCTGTTACTAAATTTCCCGATTTCAGCGATACTGTTCTCCCTTTAACTAAATCCGATGTTACTGAACGAAATGGGTACTTAAGTTTATCAAAATCTCCGTTACTTTGATAAAGGGCATTCCAAGCCAGTTTCTGAAGAAATGCATTAAATTTAGTTCCAAGTGAAATAGCTTCGGGTACAATAAATTGAAAATTACTAAACCTTAATGTGATTAAACTTCTATCCTGAATTTCTTTTTGGTCTAAGAAAAGCTCACTCCTGTCCTGTTCACTTCCCAGCGACAGTATATCGTCCCAGTCTGTGTTGACCATTATTGAATCGAGCTCATCAGGAGTATAACCGACAGAATACAAACCTCCGATTATCGCTCCGATACTCGTTCCTATAATATAATCCGTAGGAATTCCTGCTTTTACCAACTCTTTCAATACTCCAATCTGCGCAATTCCACGCGCACCACCTCCGCTTAGAACGATAGCGATTTTTGGATGTATATCAGCAAAAGCAGGTATTGTTTTTTTGAAGATAATTGAATCATTATTCTGTAATCCTCCTGATAACAAATCAATTGGTTCAAGAATTGTCCAAAATATCAATAAATATAAAAATAGTCTTTTCAATATTTTAATTTAAAATTCAAAATTTAAAATTCAAAATTTGTTTTCTGTTCTACCTTATCTCAAATCCTTCAAACTCATTTGCCGGCTTGTTGTATTCAACCTGAATTGATTCTACATGTGCCATCATTGGCCCCTTCTGAAGTTGTTTATGCAGTTGCTCGACAGATTGTTTGTTACCTTCTGCAATTACATATACAGTACCATCCCATAAGTTTCGGGTAAAGCCTTTTAATCCGAGTGATTGAGCTGTATGATAAACAAAATACCTGAATCCAACCCCCTGTACAAGACCTTCAACAATAAACTCTGCTCTTATATGTTCTTCCATAAAAGTATAATCTGATGTTTACCCCTCACCTAATCAAGAACAATATCCTGTGCTATTTTTATTGCTGTTTCAGGCCCTGCCAAGAGTTCAACCAAATATAAAGCAAATTCAAAAGCAGTTCCGGCACCCCTACTGGTGATGATTCCATAATCATAAATCACTCTTTGCTCCTGATAGGAATAGGTGATTAGCGATTCCTTAACTGACGGATGACTTGTTACTTTTTGTCCCGGTTTTAATATATTATGTTCTGCAAGTATTATAGGTGCAGCACAAATGGCACCGATTAATCCATTGCGAGAACTATGTTTTTTTAATATTTCCAATAAAATTTCATTTTTTAATAAATTAGTTGTACCTTTCATACCGCCAGGTAGAATGACAGCATCAAACTCTTCATTTAAATCCAGGTTGGCAATTACTATGTCGGGAATCATTTTTACACCGCGGGAGCAAGTAACAATCTCATGTTCTCCGGCTATTTTAACGTTTATGCCAGCCCTTCTCAGAATATCAATGATGATAACAGCTTCCATTTCCTCACTTCCATGAGCTAAAGGCACTAATACATTTTTTGACATAATTTCCCCGAATAATTATTTATGGAAAAACAAAAAAAGTAAAAAAATTCCGCATTATAAAAAAATTTATATTAACCCATTAATAAACTAAGCAAAAAGACGATAATAAATAGATAAAAAAGATAATTGTATTTATATTTGCTTGAAATTTATATCAATTTGATTCTAATTTATCAGAATATTTGGAATGACGACTGAAGAATATATTGAAAAAGGTGATTTAGCGGCTAAGAACGAGGAAGTAGAAAAGGCTCTCGAATTTTACTCGAAGGCTATCGAACTGAATCCACGTTCATCATTTGCTTTTTTTAAAAGGGGTTCTTTGCTTACGAGAGCTAAGATGTTGAGTAGGGCCCTCTCCGATTTCAGCAGTTGTATATTATTGAATAACGAATTTTCTTTTGGCTACTTCAAACGAGGAATCGTCCATCAATTGATGAAACAATTTAAGAAGTCTATAGAAGATTTTAATTTTGCAATTGAATTAAACAAAGATTTTTCTTTAGCATTTTTCAAAAGGGGTTACTCAAACTTAATCCTCAAACAATACGATAAAGCCATCGAGGATTTTAACACTGCAATTGAATTGAACCCTGCATATCCACAGGCATATTTTCACAGGGGTAATGTTTCCTTTGTACAGAAGGATTATGATGAGGCTATTGCAAATTATTCGCGTGTAATAAGGCTGGATTCGAAGAATGAAAGGGCATATACATCGAGGGGGATTGCTTATACGAACATGAAGAACTTCAAGGAGTCGCTTAACGATTTTTCGAGGGCATTGCTTGTTAATCCGGATTACATACCTGCTTTGCTTCAGAGGGGACTGATATATAATAGGCTGAGGCATTTTGATTCGGCTTTTAGGGATTTCAATAGGGTGATTGATATTAATCCTAATCTTGCGGATGGATATAACAACAGGGCTCTGACTTTCTTTTGCCTGAAGGAATATGATAAGGCAATTAATGATTATGACAGGGCATTGGGCCTGCGGCCGAACTCTGCAAATGTTTTTTGCAACCGTGGAAATGCTTTCTACGGCTTAAAGAAATATAAGGAAGCTATGATGGATTATGATAAGGCTCTTTCACTGAATCACAGGCTTGAAGCGGCTCATCTTGGTAAAGGTAATATATACGCAAGCATAGGCAGGCATAGCGAGGCGATTAAGAATTATACAAGGGCGATAACAATCAATCATAAGTTTATTCAGGCTTATATTGGCAGAGGGAATGTGTTTATGAAGATGAAGTATTTTCTTAAAGCCCTGGAGGATTATACGCTTGCCATTGAGATTAATCCCGAACATGCTTTTGCGTATTTGTACAGGGGTATTGCATTTCGTTCCGAAGACAGATATGACCTTGCAGGTAAAGACTTCAACGATTTTCTGAGGCTGCATAAAAGAAAAGACCAGGCAAATCTTCAGGTTCGTAAATGGCTGAGGAAGATGGATATGGAACCTATGTATTAATTACTCAGAGAGTGTTAACATAAGATAGATATTTTTATTATATTTGTATTATGTTAAACAAACCAAGTGGAAGAATTATGGAAATATCTTGCAAATACTGTAGCAGTACTGATTGTACGAAAAATGGGAAAGTA
>Ga0208373_1001438_pt1 | contig 31960 bp, 30 predicted proteins | sample RifOxyC2_FD_184036 | JGI IMG/M metagenome (GOLD analysis project Ga0208373, IMG submission 184036) | Soil microbial communities from Rifle, Colorado - Rifle Oxygen_injection C2 (SPAdes) | ecosystem: Environmental > Terrestrial > Deep subsurface > Rock core/Sediment | place: Rifle, Colorado... | reverse complement strand
ATTTATTTAATTATTTCAATAGGTTATTTTTAGTTACGAATTTATCTAAATTTTCCAGATAGATATGCATCCTGCTATCTGCCCGGAACAAAGACTTCCCGTCAAAAAGTTACATGCGATTGCCCTGGTTCTTGTGCAGAAACCGATTGACCCTCTTATGGCAGGTTTGGTATATTCAACCCCTTATGAAGGATAAAACAAGAATTTTTTATTGTGAAGGGAATAAGGATGCAGACATCAAAGTCGGAATACCTGTTTTCAGAAGCTCGGAAATTGATTCCAGGGGGAGTGAATTCCCCTGTTAGGGCCTGCGGTTCTGTCGGAGGGCAACCCCTCTTTATTCGAAATGGAGAAAAAAGTAAGATTTATGATGTGGATGGAAACCCGTACATTGATTATGTATTGTCATGGGGTCCTTTAATCCTTGGTCACAGGCCTTCCTGCGTCATTGATGCATTGCAGAAAATTCTGGAAACCGGTACCAGTTTCGGTGCTCCTACAGAAATTGAAACTCAGCTTGCCCGGATGGTCATAGATCTGGTCCCGTCAGTGGAAAAAATCAGAATGGTGAACTCCGGCACGGAAGCAACAATGAGCGCTGTCCGTCTGGCCCGGGGATATACCGGCAGGGATATCATCATCAAATTTGACGGCTGTTACCATGGCCACGCAGATACACTTCTTGTTGCTGCGGGTTCAGGCGTGGCGACCCTGGGTATCCCGGGAAGTCCGGGGGTCCCTGATGCCGTTATTTCAAACACCTTATCGATTAAATTCAATGACAGTGAAGAATTCTCCAGAGTAATGAAAAAAATCGGGGACAGGGTTGCCTGTGTCATTCTTGAACCCGTGGCCGGCAATATGGGATTTGTGCCGCCGGTTAGCGGTTTTCTTCAAACATTAAGGGAAGTTACCGCCAAATATGGGACAATTTTAATTTTTGACGAGGTCATGACCGGGTTCCGGGTGTCTAAAGGATCTGCCCAGAGGTTGTATGGTATTACACCGGATCTGAGCTGTTTCGGAAAAGTCATTGGGGGCGGTTTGCCGGTGGGGGCCTATGGTGGCAAAAAAGAAATCATGGATCAAATCGCTCCTGTCGGAAAGGTTTACCAGGCAGGCACACTTTCAGGAAATCCGTTGGCCATGGCAGCAGGCATTGCAACACTGACGGAACTTCAAAAAAAAGGGGTGTATGAAGCCCTTGAAGCTGGAACTGAAAAACTCATGAAGGGCTTTCAGGCAGCGGCGGATGATGCCGGAATTCCCCTCCAGACAGGCCACGCAGGCTCCATGGCGGGTTTCTTTTTTTCCAGTGAAAAAATCCATAATTTTGATGATGCAAAAAAATGCAACCTGGATCAATTTGCCAAATTTTACCGGTTGATGCTCTCAAAAGGGGTATATCTGGCCCCATCCCAATTTGAAGCCTGTTTTGTTTCCCTGGCCCATTCCGAGGATGATATCGATCAGACCATCCTTGCGGCAAGAGAAGCCATGGCGGAACTCTAACCCGCCATGATTAATAAAATACACCTGATTGCCGCCTGTGGTACGGGTATGGGAACGCTTGCCTGTGGCCTCAAAGAGATGGGATATACCGTATCGGGATCTGACCTGAACGTATATCCGCCCATGAGTGATTTTTTAAAAGAAAAGGGGATAGACCTTTTTCAAGGCTATGAGCCGTCTCACCTGGATCATTCGCCAGATCTTGTTATCATCGGGAATGCAGTAACACGCATGAATATTGAAGCTCGGGCTGTTTTAAATTCCGGCATCCCCTATATGTCCATGCCCCAGGCCGTCAATCAATTTATTGCCAAGGATAAAAAAATCATTCTTGTGACCGGCACCCATGGAAAGACGACCACATCTTCGATTATGGCGTACCTCCTGTATATGGCAGGAATGGACCCCTCATTTCTCATCGGCGGGATTTTAAAAGATTTCAATTCCGGTTTCAGGATCGGAAGCGGTGAGTATATGGTGATTGAAGGAGATGAATATGACACGGCTTTTTTCGACAAAGGGCCGAAATTCATGCACTATGATCCTGAAATGATTATTATGACCGGTATTGAATTCGATCATGCCGATATTTTTTCCGGTATTGATCATATCAAACGCGCATTTTCAGACCTGGTCCGGAAAAATGAACCCAGGAGTCATTTTATTGCCTTTGAAGACAGCGTACATTTAAAAGAGGTCCTTTCCGATTTTTCAGTCTCCCTGGAAACCTATGGGGAAAATGCCCAGTGGCGTTTTTCCAAGCATCATCAGCAGGAGTCAAAGACATATTTTGATGTCCACGGCCCCAACACTTTCTTATCCATTGAAACCCATCTTGTGGGGCGGCACAATCTTTTCAATGCCATGGCCTGTATAGCCGCAGCTCAAAGAATCGGAATCAGCAATAAAATCATCAAAGCGTCTTTAAACAGTTTTTCCGGTATCAAAAGAAGGCAGGAAATCAGGGGAATTAAAAACGGAATCACTGTCATGGATGATTTTGCCCATCATCCCACAGCCGTTCGAGAGACCATAAAGGCATTACGGCCCTTTTATAAATCCGGCAGGATCATTGCTGTTTTCGAACCCAGAACCAATACAAGCATGAGGCATTTTTTTCAGGAGTCCTATCCTGATGCATTTTTGGAGGCGGATATGGTATGTATTTGCGAACCCTCCGTTAAAAAAAATATACCGGATCAGGAGCGGTTATCCATCCGGAAACTGATCATTGATATTGAAAAAAAAGGCGTCCGGGCATTTTATTTTGAAGACACGGACAGGCTCCTCAATTTTTTGGTGCCGACATTAAAAGATAAGGATCTTGCTCTGATAATGTCCAATGGTGGATTTGATAATATCCATGAGAAACTGTTGGAAAAAATTTAAATGAAAAAAAGAATAAGCGTAAGAATTGTTTTGATCGGCAGCCTTCATATGGTTTTATATTTATACATTGTTCCTTTCATGGTGTATCCGACATTCGGCAAAAATGGAATAATCATTGTGATGGTTTTGGCTGTTCTGGTTTCAGCAGTTGTTCTTGGCACGTTATCGTTTGAAAGAAAAAATAAGGGGGAAGGAAATGGGAAATATTGAAAAGATTGAATGGGAAAAAAAATACAGCGTAGATGTGGAAGAAATTGATATCCACCAGAAAAAAATGTTTGAATTATTTAATCAGTTAATTGATATGAAATCATCAAAAACTGATATCAAAGACTGCGTCAATGTCATCACCGAGATTAACGAATACAGCAAATTGTATTTCAGCACCGAGGAAAAATATTTAAAGAAAAAAGGATATCCTGACTTTCACAGTCATGCCAAGGCACATCGCCAGTTTGCTAAAATATCCATCAGTTTACGCAGAGAAATTTCTGAGAACGAAGACTCTTTAACCTTGGATGTAATTGAAGAAATGAGAAATTGGCTGATAAATCACATTCTTACACGCGATACCCTCTATATTCCGTTTTTAAGAATCAATCAGTATATTGAGGACTCAAAAAAGAAAAATTAAAGTCTTTTTTTCAATTGACGATACAAATGAATAGGTAAGGGATTTTTAAATAATTGACAGTTTTAAGAGAAATTGTGATGTTTGATTATAAAATAATACCTGTTCGAGCCGAAATCATTGATTCTCCTCAGGAGATAAACGGTTTTCCCGAAAGAAGGAAAACCGTTAGCAGACGGTTTAAAAGGGACAGAAGAAAACAGAATAAAGACCGAAGAAGCAGCATTCGAGACGGCGTCATTGTGAGCCTCTCATTCAACGCCAATCGACGCAGGGGAACCGACAGAAGACGGACTCAGAGCGCAAGAACGAAGAAAGCGTAGTCTATTCAGACTCGAGTCCGTATTTTTTAATCTTGTTGATGATGGCGGTATGAGACATTTTTAAGGCACGGGCACCTTGTCTGATACTGGGATATCTTTTTAAAACAGACTTGAGAATACCTTTTTCATAACTACCCACCATTTCTTTGAGCGAATGGACTTGGAAATCATTGAAATGAGTCGTCTTAAGATCTTTAATGGTCCTTTCGATATCATACCCGAAAAGAATATAGGGTTCATCAATCATCATCTCATTGTCGGTAATGATGGAGGCTCGTTCAATAACATTCTTCAATTCGCGGATATTGCCGGGCCAGTCATGGCGGAATAATTTACTCAAAGCCGCATCCGACAATTTTTTAGGTTGAATGCCGACTTGGTTTGCCGCCCTGGATAAAAAATGGTCCACCAGCAGGGGGATGTCCTCATATCTTTCTTTCAACGGCGGCACATGAATGGGTAATACATTGATTCTGTAATACAGATCCTGCCTAAAGGTATTGTCCTTGATCATTTGTTCAATAAGCCTGCTGGTTGCGGTGATAATCCGGGTATTCACGGGAATCTCTTTAATACCGCCGATTCTTCGAACGCTTTTTTCCTGAATGACCCTTAAAATTTTAGCCTGTTCACCCATGGGCATATCGGCAATCTCATCCAGAAAAAGGGTCCCATTATCTGCAATTTCAAACAGCCCTGGTTTGCCTTTTTTTTCAGCTCCGGTGAATGATCCCTTTTCATAACCGAACAGTTCACTCTCCAGCAAAGATTCAGGTAGGGCCGCGCAATTGACGGCAACAAATTCTCCTTTAACACCGCTTTCCATATGGATGGCCCGGGCAAACAATTCTTTGCCCGTACCGCTGTCTCCCCGGATGGAAACAATCGAGGGGGTTACAGCTATTTTCTGGGCAAAGGAGACGGCATCCATGATGGCAGCGCTTTTACCGATGATATCAGTGAAAGAATACTGTGAGGGATGAGTGACCTCATGGGCAAGCTCCCGGATTTCTTTCATGTCCCGCATGATTTCAATGGCACCGGTAATTTCTCCGGTAATGTCCCGGATCGGAACGCCTGTTGAGAAAAACTGGAACCGGCCATTGGGCGTGATAAGATTTTTTTTTATATTTTGAAAGGCCCTGCCTTTGAGGCAATCCATCAAATCAAGGGTTTCCGCAGGCAAGGCGGATAGATGTTTTCCAAGGGCATCGAATTGATTCCAACCCAGTATTTTTTTGGCGACCCGGTTCATCGTCGTCACATGGCCGAATTTATCAATGGAAAGGATGCCGTCACTGATGCTGTCTATAATAATTTTTAATCTTTTTTCCCGGATCTCCTGGGGCATGGAACGGACTTCAGTGATCTCTATCAGATCCGGTATTGTTGCCAGACATTTGATAATGGTTTGATGGGATGGAGAAAACCGGGAGCTTTTTGTTTCAATATAAACCAGGGTTTTTTGTTCTTTGTTTTCCACTTCCATGGCAATAATATTCAAGTCGTTTGTACTTACAATTCCGGCAATATCCTCCACAATCTGTTTGCGGTCGGTAAACAACAGTTCCAATTTAAGGGTGGTTGTATTCATTCTAAAGCAACTTTGTTCTTCCAATTTAAATTAATGGAGCAAGGGTATAAAATCTACCCATTTCAATCAAGTAAATTATTGAGCTTGATTCAAATGATAAAAAACTTGTATCAATGGTTTATTTTTTAATCCAAGACTGATAATTTGCCTTATCTTTTTTCAGCAGAAGGGAAAGTCATGAAAACCTATATCGCATTTGAAATTGAAAGCTTACATAAACATGATGTTTTTTCAGATCTGGATTATTTTTTTGCCGGAACCATGGCTCTTGCCTTTAATGAAAAAAATCCTCTGGTTCTTGTCTCTTGCGCCCTGGTTTCCAAATCATTATCAGAGGGCCATATCTGTCTTGATCTGGCAAGCACGGCAGGCAGTCAAAAGCCGGCGTCGGAAACAAACCCCCTTGTCTTAAAATACCCGGATTTAGAAACCTGGACCCAGGCGCTGAAGAAATCTTCCATGGTCTCAGAAGGGCTTCACACTCCCCTGGTTCTGGATTCCACCGGCAAATTATATCTTGCCAGATATTTTGATTTTCAAAATCGTCTGACAGACAATATCAGCCGTCGAGTTTCTCTTTCGAAGATTCCCATGGAAAAAACTCTGACGGATGAAATTTTAAAGGATTTTTTTCCGAGTGGCGCAAACCATCTTCTGCCCCAGAAAAACGCCGTCAAAAATGCGCTATATAATAAATTTACGCTTATTTCAGGGGGGCCCGGAACCGGTAAAACCTTTGTCATCGGCATTATCAAAACAGTATTGCCTTTATTGTCAAAAAAAAAGGGGCAACCCATACAACGAATTGTTTGCGTCGCTTCCACGGGAAAAGCCGCTTCAAAAATGGAAGAGGGGAGCACCATTCATTCTGCGCTAAGGCCTCTGGTCCATGGCCCTGGATTTTATTTTAATCAAAAAAATCCCTTAAATGCAGATATTTTGATCGTTGACGAAGCCTCCATGATAGATCTGCCGTTGCTTGTTAGACTGCTGGAAGCTGTCCCCTTGGAAACCAATATTATTATGACGGGAGATAAACATCAGTTGACATCCATACAGGCTGGAGCGGTATTCAGTGATTTGTGTGCCGTAGATGAATTGTATACCCATACATTTACCTTGGACTATAATTTCAGATCCCAGGGGAAGACCGGAATTGAAAAACTGTCAAAGGCCATCAATGAAAAAAATATCCAGGATTTCGAATCCCTTTTGTTATCCCATGATTACCCGGACCTTGTTTTTGAAAATTATCATGATGCTAAATCCGTCATGACCACTCTTCAAAACCATATTACGGAAGGATACGGACCCTTCGGAAATGCGAAAAACGAAGAAGAGGCCCTGTCCAAAATAGATGATTTCAGGGTATTGTGTGCTCATAACAAAGGGGATTACGGAACATTACAAATTAATCATCTTTGTGAAAAGATTTTGCGGTCATTGAATAATTCTGGTATAGAGGAAAGGCCTTTTATAAGAGCTGTCATGGTTAACAGCAATGATTATAAGAAAGGGTTATTCAACGGCGACACTGGGGTTATGGTTGAAAAAAACGGAAAGACCACGGCATTTTTTAAAGGATTGGATGATAAACTGAGACAATACCGGTATTCTGATCTGCCTTCCCATGATACGGCCTTTGCAATAACCATCCACAAAAGCCAGGGCTCAGAATTTGACTCGGTCCTGATGGTCATTCCGGACAGATTTTCTCCTGTTGTGACGCGCCAGTTGTTATATACAGGTGTGACAAGGGCCAAAAAAAAAGTGATCCTTATCGGAAACCTTGACATCATGAAAGCTGCCATCCGTATGAATACGAAACGGCATTCAGGTATTCAAGAATCCCTGGGAAAAAAATTAGAAAGCAAATATTTTGAAAAAAAATAAAACAATACCCGAACACATTTGGCAGTTTTTTTGTTCCGCCCGGCTTGCGGTTTACACGCTTGTCCTTCTCGCCCTTACATCCATCATCGGAACCGTTGTCCTTCAAAATGGCTCAGAAGAAGACTATATAAGATTTTACGGTTATGGCTGGACCAACCTGATTAAAACCTTCAATTTTGACGACATGTACCATTCTTGGTGGTTTTTAGGTCTAATCGTCATTTTATGCATCAATATAGTTGTATGCTCAATTGAAAGGCTCTCAACGACCTGGAAAATCATATTCCCCAAAAAAACGACTTTTAATGCAGACCGGTTCCGGAAATTAAAAAATTTAGAAACCTTTGCCCTGAATAAGCCTTTATCTCAATTGGCCCTTGAATCTGAAACAGTGTTGTCAAAATCCGTCGGCCCTGTGATAAAAGAAGAAACTGGAACCAGCGTTATTCTTTATGCAGAAAAAGGCAGATGGACCCGGCTGGGAGTATATGTGGTTCACACAAGCCTGCTTCTGCTGTTTCTGGGTGCCCTTATCGGGTCCATATTCGGATTTAAGGCCAATTTAAATCTGGATGAAGGCCAAACCTCTGATACGGCAAGTCTTCTTACAACCCGGAATCCGGTGCAACTTGATTTTTCAATCCGGTGTAATGAATTTGAAGTTAAATTTTATGATACCGGTGCTCCCGAAGAATTCAGATCTAATCTTACCCTCATTGAGGATGGCAAAGACATACTCACAACGGATATTCGGGTCAACCAGCCTTTGAGATATAAGGGCATTAATATTTTTCAGTCCTCTTACGGTTCAGCTCCGCCGGACCAAGTAAGTCTTGAAATCATAGCCGGGCAGGACAATGCCACAATGGTAAGGACCGTAAAAATCGGGGAAGAAATACAACTTCCCGACGAAAAGACCCTGTTTAAATTAGAAGGCTTTTTGCCTCATTTTGATTTCAGCGGACATGACCTTGGTCCGACCTTTATCGGCAGGATTCTTGAAATCGACGGCAAGAGCCTCCAGATTGGATTGCCTTTGAAATTCCCCACCTTTGATAAAATGCGAAAGGGTTCTTATACTTTTGTCATCAAAGCAGCAGACCAAAAACACTATACAGGACTCCACATCACAAAGGATCCGGGAATATGGTATGTATACGCCGGATTTATGCTGATGATCATTGGATGTTGGATCACTTTTTTTATGGCCCATGAATCCTATTTCATTGAGATTCAAAGCTTGGGGGAAAAGGCTTCTAATCTAAGTATATCAGGGACCTCTAATCGAAACAGCCAGGGGTTAAAACTTAAAATTCGAAAATTGTGTCATACGTTAAAAGGATAAATATTTTTTATGAACAGCTCATTCCTATTGTCGACAACCACCTTTATCTATGCCTTAGCCACGATTTTCTATATCGGGTCCTTTGCATTTAAAAAACAGATTCTTGCCAAGGTCGGTTTTATCGTGCTTGTGATTGGTTTTTTAGACAATTCCGCCGGAATTATCCTTCGTTGGATTGAATCCTATCAAATGGGATATGGGCATGCTCCTTTTTCCAATATGTATGAATCCCTGGTTTTTTTCTCCTGGACCGTTGCCGTCCTTTATATTTTTGTTGAACTCAAATACAAGGAAAGCATCATCGGTGTATTTGCTTCTCCTTTGATATTTCTTGCCATTGCCTATGCATCCTTTGATCCCAGTATCAGCAATAAGATTTCTCCTCTGATTCCGGCTTTAAAAAGCAACTGGCTCATTGCCCATGTCATCACCTGTTTTCTGGGCTATGCAGGCTTTGCCGTGGCTTTCGGATTCAGTATCATGTATTTTATTAAACCTCAAAATCCTGAATCCGGGTCGATTTTTGCTAAACTGCCCTCATGGGAACTCATAGATGAATTGACCTATCAGATGGTGGTTTTCGGTTTTTTGTTTCTGACCATTGGTATCATCACCGGCGCAGTTTGGGCCAATTCTGCATGGGGTACATACTGGAGCTGGGATCCCAAAGAGACCTGGTCTCTGATTACCTGGTTTGTTTATGCCATTTTTATGCATTTAAGAATGATGAAAGGTTGGTCCGGAAAAAATCTCGCCTGGATTTCCATCATTGGTTTTATCGCTGTTCTTTTTACCTATTTCGGTGTGAATTATCTTCTCAGCGGACTCCATAGCTACGCTTAACCATGGCCGTTCGGCATCCGTGATCATTATCTTAATTTGTCTTGACAAGAAAACAAGATATTAATATAGATTAACGCTAATTACGGACGCTGTTGCACGGCCGATCATTGCCGTCTGCAAAACAAATAGTCCGGACTCCCGGTCCGGACAAAATGGTTAACGTAACATCAACCTTATAAATTGATGGAGTTTTCATGAGCAAGAAAGAAAGTGAAAATGGTTCCGCGGAAAGTGCAGGGGAATGCACTGCCGGTGACACAAAAGATGACAAAGGGCTGGGACTCGGTGTCATCTTTTTTATTGTGGCATTTGTCATATGCTTTTTATCCGGTACGCTGCTGTTCCCCAAATTGCTCTATTCAAAAAAAGAGCAGCCCTTTAATTTCAATCACGAACTTCATGTCGGAGAAGCGGGCAGTTGTGATTCCTGCCATTCTTTGAGGGAAGACGGCAGTTTCTCAGGGATTCCCACCCTTGACAAATGTATGGAATGCCATACGGAAGAACCCCTGGGCGCGACAGAAGATGAGGCCGTATTTGTCGAAATGTATGTGGCCAAAGAAAAAGAAGTGCCCTGGTATGTGTATTCAAAACAACCGGATTGCGTCTTTTTCTCCCATGCAGCCCATACGCAGGTGAAACCGGGGGGTGCAGGCATGGATTGTGTTACCTGTCATGGTCCCATCGGTGAGACCACGTCTTCACGGCCCTACGAAGAAAACAGAATCACCGGTTACAGTCGTGATATCTGGGGAAAGAATATCTGGGGAATTAAAAAACATTCCTGGGATAGGATGAAGATGGATGACTGCGCAGCGTGTCACAAAACGGAAACAGGTCATCAAGGATATTGTTTCCAGTGCCACAAATAAAAAACCTGAAAAACAAGAATTCAAAAACTTTATAGAGGAATAATTTATGAAAGTTGATCGAAGAAGCTTCTTGGGATTGGGACTAGGTGCAGTTGCAGGTTTTTCAGTTTCACCGGTTTTGTTGAAACTGACAGATGATTCTTCCATCTGGACCCAGAACTGGCCCTGGACTCCTGTCCCTTTAGACGGAGAAGTGATGTATGAAAGTTCGGTCTGTAGCCTTTGCCCTGGAAGCTGCGGCATCAGCGTTAGAAAAATTGACGACAGACCGGTTAAGATCGAAGGGCTCAATGAATATCCCATCAATGACGGCGGTGCTTGTCTGCATGGAATTTCCGGTCTTCAATATCTATATGATCCGTCAAGGGTTAAAACCCCTTTGAAAAAAAACGGGGATAAATTTGAAGAAATTTCCTGGGAAGAAGCGGTCTCTCTGGTTTCAGGAAAGCTTGCGGATATCAGGAATGCCGGAACACCTGAAAAACTGGCCTGTATCTCGGATAAGCATCAGGGATCGGTTTCAAGGCTTTTTAAACGGCTGTTGAAATCATTTGGCTCACCCAATTTTTATACCATGCCAAGCCTTGAATCCTATCTTGAATTGACGGCTGCTTCCCTGCATGGGAAGGGAACCACCATTGGATTTGATCTTGAAAATTCTGATTATATTTTAAGTTTCGGAGCCGGTATTATCGAAGGCTGGGGATCTCCGGTGGCCTGTTTTAAAGCCAATGCATCGAGAAAGGAAAGAGGAGCAACGCTTTGTCAGATTGAGCCTAGGCTTTCCAACACAGCGGCCAATGCAGACCGATGGGTTCCGGTTAAGCCCGGAACAGAAGCAGATCTGGCCCTGGGGATGTGCGCGGTGATCCTGAAAAACAATTTGTTTAACGCTGCAGCCGTTGCCGGGTTCAAAGGCGGTTTCAACAAGCTGACGGCCTTGCTTCAGACCGATTATTCCCTTTCAAAAATATCTGAAATCACCGGTATCAAAGAGGCTGACATTGAAGACATCGCCACTCAATTTGCAAAGGCAAAAATGCCGGTTGCTGTTTTTGGCAAGGGCAGGGGAGACAGCTCCCAGAGCCTGAAGGAATTGGTTGCCGTACAAACGTTAAACTGTCTTGTGGGTAATATTAATAAAGAAGGCGGGGCCTTTGTTCAACCGGTAAAAGAATATCTTGAATTTCCGGAAGAAACCATGGATGATATTGCCGATAAAGGCTTTGCACAACCCAAACTGAGCCCATATGTCCATGATCTGTTTGACAAGGTGAATGCCTCATCCCAGCCGGTGGTGGAAGCTTTGTTTGTCTACCAGTCAAATCCCTGTTACAGCTTGCACGATACCAAAGCCGTTAAACAAGCTTTTGGAAAAATACCGTTTGTTGTCAGTTTTTCATCTTTCTTGGATGAAACCGCCAAAGAAGCGGATATTATCCTGCCGGTGCATACCTTTATCGAGCGGCTTGAAGATATCCCCTCCGGGGCCGGACTTTCAAAAATGGTGGTAGGGCTTTCAAAACCCGTTGTAAAACCCGTATTCAATACCAAGCATCCCGGGGATATCGTTTTTCTCATCGCAAAAGCAATAGACGGTTCCGTTGCTCAAAGTTTTGAATGGGAAACCTTTGACGAATGTCTTGAAATGGCGGCAGGAAATATCTGGGGAGATTTGTCTGAAAACGGTTATGTCATTTTATCTGAAGGCGTTCCTAAAGCCCCCCATGAAATTGATGTCACCTTTCTTTCCAAAGCGCCTGATTCGGTTCAACCAAACGGAGACGGAGATCTTCTCCTGATTCCCATTGATAATATGAGATTACCCAGCGCGGCTCAGGCAGCGTCTCCTTTTGCCGTCAAAACCATTTCTGATGAAGAACTGAAGGGAAAAGAGACGGTAGTTGAAATCAATCCCCAGACCGCCAAAGGGCTTAAAAACTATGACCGTGTGACCTTGACAACGCCGCTGGGAACAGCAAAGGTCATGATCCATCTCAGCGAAGGCATCATGCCGGGGTTGGTTGGAATGGCCAAAGGCTTGGGGCATTCCTTTGATAACAAATATGTATCAAACAAGGGTGTCAATATTAATGAGTTAATTGGCCCGGTAATTGAATCCGGTTCAGGACTGGATGCTGCCTTTGGAATAAAAACAAAAATTTCCAAGGCTTGATATTCAAGGATAAATTGCTAAAGAGGTTCTTAATGAATAAAGAAAATATTAAAGCACACAAGTTCGGAATGGTGATAGATCTGGACAAATGCACCGGATGTGGTTCCTGCATGGTTTCGTGCATGTCGGAAAACAATGTCCCATTTAAGGAGGATGAATCCAATAAAAAGGATAGCATCACCTGGATGCGTGTTTATAAATTAACCAATGGCAAATCCTTTCCTGATACGGAAATCGCATATCTGCCCAGACCCTGCCAGCATTGCGGCGGAAAAGGGGATCATGGCCATTCGCCCTGTGTTTCCGTCTGCCCTGCAACGGCTACGGATTATGGATATGATACGGGAATTGTCAGCCAGATTTATACCCGCTGTTTTGGATGCAGATATTGCATGGGGGCCTGTCCTTACCATGCACGGTATTTCAACTGGTGGGATCCCGAATGGCCGGAAGGTATGGAAAAATACCTGAGTCCCAATGTATCCCCGAGGATGAGAGGGGTGGTGGAAAAATGCAGCTTTTGCTACCACAGATTCCAGGCGGCAAGGGATAAGGCCTACTATGACGGTCGGGATGATATTGAGGAAAATGAATATCAGACTGCCTGCACAACGGCCTGTCCTGCCGGCGCCATTGTATTCGGGGATCTGAACAACCCTGCGCACCGGGTCCATGAGATCGTAAAACCGGACCCCCACCCGGCCTCCAATAACCCCAATGTGGTCGGAAAATCAAGAAATCCGAATGTCTTCAGACTTCTTGAAAGACTTGGAACCAATCCCAAAGTCTATTATCTTTCCGAACGGGAATGGGTCAGAAAAGCAGGCGATAATTATCTCGAGGGAGAATGGGATAATATCAAGAATCATCATGGGTCTGAATCCCATGGTTAACATATCCAAAACCTTTGTTAGGAGTGAATAAATATGGATTCTGCATTAATACCTGAAGGTGCAAAACGCTGTTCTTTTCCAATATTTGCCGTTGGAATTGCCATCGTGGGCGCCGTAGTGCTCTGGGGCGTTTATGCCATGGGCCTCATCTGGTGGAAGGGCCTTAACCAGACCAATATGAACGATTACTACGGATTTGCCCTCTGGATATGGGCCGATCTTGCAGTCATTGCGGTGGGTGGCGGCGCATTTTTCACAGGGTTGTTAAAATATATTTTTAAAGTGGATGAACTGAAAAATATCATCAATTTTGCCGTTATCATCGGTTTTATCTGCTATAGTTCTGCATTATTGATCCTTGCCATCGATATCGGCCAGCCCCTGCGGGGATGGTTTATTTTCTGGCATGCCAATGTCCATTCCATGCTGACGGAAGTGGCCTTTTGTCTGTCCTGTTATTTTGCGGTACTGACCATTGAGTTTATCCCGAATATTCTGGAAAACAGACAGGCCAACAAGGTGCCCTTTTTTCATCACCTTGCCCATAATATGCATGGGGTAATGGCCGTTTTTGCCGCCACCGGCGCCTTCCTTTCTTTTTTCCACCAGGGTTCCCTGGGGGGTGTGGCCGGCGTTATGTACGGCAGGCCCTTTGCTGTTCGGGAAGGACTTTTGATCTGGCCCTGGACCTTCTTTTTATTCACCTGGTCTGCGGCCGCCTTCGGTCCCTGCTTTACCCTGCTGGTAACAAAAATCACAGAAACCATTACCGGTAAAAAACTGGTTAAGGACAATGTGGTTCACCTGTTGTCCAAAATATCCGGTTGGATGATCATCACCTATATCATTGCCAAAATCATAGATACCATCTATTGGGCTACGGTTACCGTACCCGGCCTTGGATTCAATATCAGTCATTTTTATTCCAATAACGGATTCTACGGATACTGGATACTGGTCACTGAGATCCTTATCTGCGGTGTTATTCCCGGCCTTATTCTCATCATGAAATCCACCCGTGAAAATCCGACCCTGCGACTTGTTGCCATCGTATTGGGTGTTGTCGGTGTCTGTTTGAACAGGTGGGTCATGGTGCTTCAGATTATGGCCATTCCGGTATTGAGTTTTGATACCTGGGCTCTGTATGTCCCCAGTTGGCAGGAAGTGGCCACAACCGTTCTGCCCGTGGCCTACGGCATTATTCTGATCGCGGTGACCTATCGGTATCTTCCTGTGTTTCCCCAGGAAAAAGAGCTGAACTATGTTCAACCGGCTACTGAAACCAAATAATTTAAAGGAGCACGATTATGTTTCCATTTAATTTTGAATGGGCCTGGGATATAGCGCATATGGTTTTTTTCGGCGGTTTCTGGTATGCCATTTCCATCCTGGGTGCGGGGTTGACCTATTGTATTTTAAAGGCAGCCTATGATACCTTTAAAAACGGCGGAGAATCCCATCATTAAAAAATGATTGCCCTATAATTTTGTTTTGTAACAAACGCATTCCTTGGCCTTGCAAAATGCCCTGGAATGCGTTTTTATTTCAGGCCGGTTAGAATTTTATCAAAAGCAGAAGACACCCCATGGCAAAGCTCCAAGGACACATTGAACGCATAACCTTTTCAAGTGAAGAAAACGGTTTTTCCGTTTGTAAACTCAAGGTCAAGGGAGAACAGGTTCTTGTCACCATTGTCGGAAACATGGTGAATCCGGTTCCGGGTGAATTTGTGGAATTGGATGGAAACTGGGGCATCCATGCCAAATTCGGAAACCAGTTCCAGGTAAAAACCTCTACCACCCTTGTTCCCGCCACCCAATCCGGTATCCAGAAATACCTGGGATCAGGTCTGATCAAAGGAATCGGTCCCGTGATGGCAGAACGAATTGTGAATCATTTCGGCATAAAATCCCTGGATATCATTGAAAAAAGCAGTGACAGGCTTTCCGAGGTGGCCGCATCGGCCAAAAAAGGATTCAATCCATTAAGGCAGCCTGGGATGAACAAAAAGAAGTCCGGTCCGTCATGGTGTTTTTACAATCCCATGGCGTGAGTGCGGCCTATGCTGCCAGAATTTTCAAGACCTATGGACAGGATGCCGTCCATATAGTGCAGGAAAATCCTTACCGGCTTGCCCGGGATATCTTCGGCATCGGTTTTAAAACCGCCGACACCATTGCTGAAAAACTCGGCATGGAAAAGCAGGCGCCGGAGCGTATTGAGGCCGGGATTGAATATGTTCTGCATGAACTTTCCAATGAAGGGCATGTGTGTTATCCCAGGGAGGATTTGTGTGAGAAGGCCGTGAATCTTCTGGAGGTTGAAAAAGAGGCGGTTCTGAAGGCTGTTTTAAATTCTTCCAAACAAGGCCGCCTTGTCCTGGAAACCATAGATGATACCCTGATTCAAAGCAAAACCGAACTCCCTCAGGTCGTCTTTTTAAAAAAATATCATGTGAGTGAAACAGGCATTGCAGAAAATTTAAAGCGCCTGAAACATTCCATGAAAAGCATCCGTCCCATTGATGCCGATAAAGCCGTTGACTGGGTAAAAAAACAGATTAAAATCATCCTTTCCACCAACCAGACAGAAGCGGTCAAACGATCCTTAAACGAAAAAATCCTGATTATCACCGGTGGTCCGGGAACAGGAAAAACAACTATTATCAATGCAATCCTAAAGATTTTGAAAACAGCAGGGGCGACAATCCTGCTGGCCGCCCCCACGGGAAGAGCCGCCAAAAGGATGAGTGAGGCCACCCATGAACGGGCTGAAACCATTCACCGGATGCTGGATTATTCCATGAAAGAAGCGGGGTTTAAAAAAAATAATACCAACCCCTTAAAATGCGACGCCCTGATCATTGATGAAGCCTCCATGGTGGATACCGTCCTCATGCATCATCTGCTCAAGGCCGTTCCAAAGGGAGCCACCCTGATTCTTGTCGGGGATGTCAATCAATTGCCTTCTGTGGGGCCGGGAAGCGTATTGAACGATTTGATCCAATCCGGAATGTTTCATACGGTTATTCTGGATACGATTTTCCGCCAGGCCAAAAAAAGCCTGATCATTGTCAATGCCCACAGGATCAATAAGGGCATGTTTCCCATCCTGGCCAACGACAATAAAAACAGCAATTTCTATTTTATCCAAAAGGAGGCCCCGGAAGAGGTGCTCAGCACCATCTTAGACCTGGTCCAAAGGCGGATACCAGAAACCTTTGGCTATGACCCTGTAGATGATATCCAGGTTTTGACCCCCATGCATAACGGCATGGCAGGGGCCACCCATCTGAATCAGGAACTTCAGAAAATTCTCAACACAAACAGCGGGGGCATCCTAAGGGGTAACCGGGAATTTAAAAGATCGGACAAGGTCATGCAGATTCGCAATAATTACGACAAACGCACCTATAACGGGGATATCGGCCGGATTACGGATATTAATTTTTCAGAACAGGAGGTGCAGCTCAATTTTGACGGCAAACAAGTGGCCTATGATTTTTCATCCCTTGATGAAATCGTTCATGCCTATGCCGTTTCGATTCACAAATCCCAAGGCTCGGAATATCCTGTCGTGATCATTCCGGTTGTAACCCAGCATTATATCCTTTTACAGAGAAATCTCATCTATACGGCCGTGACCCGTGGAAAAAAGCTGGTGGTGCTGGTGGGAACAAAAAAAGCCCTTGCCATGGCCATCCGTACGGTAAAATCATCCAAACGGCATACCCGGTTATGCCCGCGGCTTAAATTATAATCCTTTTATTTTTTCCTGGCGCTCAAAATCCAGACCAGGGCCCAGATCAGGAAAACCGGGAAAATCCCATAGGATACGAAAGCAACACCGTTCCCCTGCCAGGGTTTTAAATATAAGGCCAAAAGCAGGGGATAGGCAACGGACGCCACGATGCCTCCTCTTGTTTTGGCCGGTAATCTGTTCATCATTGCCAGGCCGTCTTTTTTTTGGGGGATTGATTTGCCTTGAAACATCCTGGGCAGGATAAAGATGCAGGCGATCACCAAAATTAACAATAAAATTTCACTTATCCCGGTCAAGAGGTCTTCCTTTCTATGGTTGTATTGAGTTGAATAATCTCATCAATGAAACCTGTCATGATATCCAGAACCTTTTCAGGTTGCTCGACATGGGGAGAATGCCGGCAGTCTTCAAGGATATGGGTTTGGGCATGGCTTGTGCGGTTTTTAATGCTGTCCATCTGTTTCAAGCTTCCATATTGATCCTGATTCCCCTGAAGGGCAAACATGGGAACCTTAATTTTCGGCAGGTATTTTTCAATATTCCAGTGAATGAAACCAGGATGAAGCCAAACATCATTCCATCCCCTGAAGGCATTTTCCGTGTTTTTGCCATGATATTTTTCAAGCTTTTGCCTGAGATCATGATGTTCATAATTGAGTTTTGCCTGATAAATACTTTCTACCGTGATCTTTTCACAGAATACATGGGCAGCTTCAGTGATCAGTCCTTTTAAGCCTTTGGCATGGGGGCTGCCGGCATAAATAATCCCGATGGAACCGCCGTCGGAATGCCCGATGAGAATATGATCCGTAATTTTTGCTTCCTTTATGACGGCAGGCAATCTCTCCAACCCCTCTTTGTGCATGAAATTGATTTTCCAAGGTGTCGGATAGGGATCAGAGGCCCCATACCCCAACCGTGAAAAAACCAGGGCCGGACATCCTGTTCTTTGGGATAGGAGATAGGGAAAATCCCGCCACATTTCAGCACATCCAAGGCCTTCGTGCAGAAAAATTAGGGCAGGATTTCCTTTTTTCCCTTGCCTGTGCCACTGCACCTCAATTTGTTTTGATCTGATCGTTAAAAACTCAGTCAATCCTTATTCCCTTTTTTTTCATCCATGCAAGGCCGGCCTGTTTATGATTTCATAAGCGTGTCGTAGGCCCTTTGGATTTCAAGAAATTTTTCATTGGCAAGACTGGAAAATTCCTCTCCCAAATGGGAGAGTTTATCCGGATGGTATTTTTTTACGGCCCTTTTATAGGCTGCCGTGATTTCTTCTTTGGTAGCATCGGCACGGATGCCGAGAATATCATATGGAGATTTGGGCTTGCTTTGGTCTGAATTTTCTTTTTGTTCAGTGGTATCGGAATTTCGGCCCTTGTCTCTTTGAAATGATTTTTTCTTCTTCAACAAAAAAGGGGGCAGGGTGCCGTACCGGATCAGATAATAAATAACTGCCATGACCAGTCCGTCATCAAGAAATCCAAGATACGGGACCATAAAATCCGGAATAATATCCACGGGGCTGATGATATAGGCAATGCCGATGAGGATTAAAACAATTCGAAAATACAGATTCAAAATACTATTTTCCGTTTAAAACATCGATCATGGTATACAATTTTTGGGATAGGTCCGGCTTATCCAGCTTCTGCTTTAAAAAAAGGACGGCATCAAAGGTTCCGCTGACATAGATATCCCTGCCGTTGATATTGTGCTTGAATTCAAACAGGGCAGACCCGTCTTCCGCCTTAAGGGTATAGGTATGCCATCCATGGCCGCCCAGGTGTTCTTTTGGGATACCCCATTCTTTTTCCTGAACCTCAGGGTCCCGGATCATTTGAATATGATCCGCATCAAAATCAATTCCAAGTTTATTAAAATACCCGACCATGGCCCTTGCCGTACCGGAAGTATCTGCTTTTCCCTTTTGGTGGCTTTCAACCACCTGAAGGGAATATCCTTTGAAAAGACCGGGAAAGGTATTGGCTGCATATTCCATCATGGCCTGGAATCCGACAATCTGTTTGGCCATGTTGGGGGCGATCACGGCAGGGACGGACCCATTTTTAACGAGGTCTTCAAGTTGTTTTCGATCGCCCCCGGTGGTTCCCATGACAAAGGGGATTTTATTCTGGACATAGTAAAGGGCATTGGCATTCACGGCGCTGGGATGGGTAAAATCAATGCATATAAAAAAGGGAAACAAGGAAAAGATATGACGTGTTTTCTCGTCTCGGGAGTCTGGCCTGACAAGCTCAATAACGATTTTGTCGATAGTCACGGTGTTGTCTTGGATATCCTGACCGGTCAGAGAAAAAGGAACCAGATTGAATCGATCATCGGCAATGGCAAACCGGACCATTTTTTGAGCCACATTGCCCGGCAATCCATTGATCATAATATTTATTTTTTCCATAGGCGCCTTCTCCTTTAAAGGGGTTGAACCAGTTTTGCCAGTTTGGGTATCCTGTCCGGATTGAACCCCAGGATGATATGTTTTAATGAGTTTACTGCAAAAGGAATATATTGTTCAAAGTTTATTTTCTTTTTTATCCGGGTCAAATATGCAAAAGCCCCCAAGAATTGAAGATTCCGGGTCAGGCAGCAGAATCGATAGTTCCGGATAAAGGCCTTTTCCTGAAGGGAATCCAGGTTCAACTTCTCAACAGCATAATCCAGCAAAGCTTCTTTCACCCCATCCGCCAGGTTCACATAGGGATCCAGGAGAAGGGAGGCCAGATCGTATTGCAAAGGTCCGATTCTAGCGGATTGAAAATCGATAAAAAAAGGCTGTCCCTTGCAGATCATGATATTTCTGGATTGACAATCCCGGTGCATGAGGCCTGTGAACCCGCCTTCCAGGGCCTGGTCCGAAATATAATCAAATTCATCTGCCAGGGCTTGCCAGGATACATCCATTTTAAGATAGCCGTTGATAAAAGCATCCATAAAATAACGGCATTCTTTTTCAAGGATCAGTTCCTTTGAATAGGCCGGGGTCTGACAGGCCCATTCCGGTTTAAATCCCTTGGCTCCCTGGGTTGAGAATTCTATCAGAAGATCAATGACGGTTTGATATAATTTTACCAGAGCCGGCGTGTCTTTCTGCTGCTTGGCAAGGATCTCGAGATGCACATCCCCGAGATCATCCAAAATGACCATACCGGAGAGCCGGTCGACATTCAGAATCCGGGGCACAGGGATCCCCTTTGAAAAAAGATGCCCGCCGATATGGATAAAAGCAGTAAGCTGCTTTAAAGATTCCGTCTCCGGAAGGCAGATGCCGTGGTCACCCAGGATAAAGGATGAATGATCATGGGAAGCCCTGTACCACAACCTGTCTGAACCATCCCCGGCAAGCTTTTGGACCCGGATTCCTTTGATCTGGTCCCGGTCCAACCCGAACTGTGAGGCTGCAAGCGCAAGCAGAGATGTTCGTGAATAGGATTCTGTTGTACCGATATCAGACCAGTAAATCTCTTTTTCCACAAGGGCCTTTACCTTTTTATGATGAATCAGCTTCTGATAGACCTCTATGCTTGAAAATACTTTTTTATCCGGGAAATACTCAAAAATTTCAGGGGACAGAACCTGGATACCGGTAAAAGCAAGCCCGCCTGTCTTAGCATCAAAACTTTGAACGTATCCCTGATCATCCACTGAAACTTTATTGAATTTTTCATGATCATGGAGAACAAGGGTGGCAAGGCAATCGGATGCGCTATGGAATGCATACACACGGCTGAGGTCAAGGTCAAACACAATATCGGAATTGATCACAAAAAAAGGAGCGTCTTTAAAAAAGGATCTCGCATTGGCAATGGCACCGCCGGTATCCAGGATAATAGGCTCATAAAGTGTGCGGATATGGAAGAGTAGCTTGGCTGCAAAGGCTTCAATCTGCCCGTGAAGGTGATGGGTATTGATGATCATCTCTTCACATCCGTGTGCTGCCAGTTGCCTGATAAGATGTTCCAATACGGGCTTGGAATTCAGTGTAAACAACGGTTTCGGTATTTTTAGTGTATGGGGCAAAAGCCTTGTGCCGTATCCTGCGGCCAGAATCAATGCTTTCATATGATCAGGATTCGATAAGACGGGTTAACCGGTCCAGAATATTTTTGTAAAATTCAATCTGGACGTGATCTTGGGACCCTTTTACACCATTTTTAATAAAATAATGAACCGCATTTCTATAGGTCACCTGTGACAATGACTCTTTCAGGTTGATGAGGTTCCCTTTATAGAGTTTTGTTCCCATGGTGTGTATTTTTTTGATCCTTTCTTTTTCATCGTGCTTGTCCGGTTCATATTTTTCAAAATATTGCAGTGTGGTCCGGTAGGATTCAAAAAAAGGCAAAAGAAAGACGGCAAACCATTTTAATTTTTTTAATCCCTGGGATGTGATTTGAAACAGATCTGAATCTGAGATATCCGGAACCAGAATCCCTTCATTGAGGAACCCTTTAATACAGGCAGAGATGTCTTCTTCACATGTGACGGTTTCATCAAAGAAAAATTCATCCAAGAATAATTTTTCCAGGAATTTATATCGGATGATAAGATCTGAAGAAGAAAACTGGAACCGATCCATTTCAAGTATGGCCAGAGCCGTATAGGCATATTTGATGAAAAAGGAGATTACCGAATTTTTATAATAGTCCAAAACAGCCCTTTTATTGTCTTTTACTATAAAAACAGTATTTTCCGTCATGTCTTTGTCATCTTCATCGGCCAGTTCAATGAAATCCCGTGTTATAAAATCATGGATGACCGAATTCAAGGTGTTGTCCGGATCTATGCGAAGGGTGTCGGAAAGCTCTGCTTCCATGAAAACCAAAAGGTTCATATAGGTGTTTGCCCTTGATATCAATTGCTTTTTGGTGAAACTGTTTTTTGAGCAATTTAATACGGCACTGGCGACGATGCCGTGGGGGGTTGCCACGGCATTTTTGTTGATGGCATTGATCAATTTATATCCAAAATTTTTAACAAATTTCATATAGTCCTGGCTTGAGGCCTTGGACAAATCAATGCCCTTTTCCCGGATATAATCCTTGATGGAGATGGGCTCATTAAATTTCATATAGACTTTGCCGTATTTTTTCTTTAAAAATTTTCTGGCATTGATGAGGCCTTTCAGGGTTTCAGGATTTTTTTTCCCGCCTTCAATTTCCTTTAAATAGGCGTCTTCCTCCAGCACCCGGTCATACCCGATAAAGACAGGCACAAAGTACAGGTTGTCACAGGCGCCGTTGCCGTAAGCATTAATCAGCATGGCAATGCCGCCGGGTCGTGGGGATAAGAGTTTTCCCGTCCTGCTTCTACCCCCCTCAATGAAAATTTTGATATTAAATCCCTCGTACAGGAGTTTTTCCAGGTAGGCGGCAAAAATTTTAGCATAGAGGGGTGCGCCGATAAATGTCCGCCTCAGAAAAAACGCGCCACCACCTCTGAATATAGGTCCTAACGGCCAGAAGGAAAGATTTTTGCCGGCTGCGATATGAGGGCAGGGCATATTGTTTCTAAACATGACATAGGGCAATAATAGATAATCCAGATGGCTTTTATGACAGGGAACCAGAATCAGAGGGGCTTCGGTTGATTTTTCCCTCATGCGGTTGATTTCTTCCTGGTCTAAAACAAGATCTTCAAAAATATTTTTAAACATCCACGTTAAGATCCAATTGGCCACATTAATGATCTGAAGATTATAATTGGCTGCAATTTCCTTTATATAATCAGCCGCTTTTTTATGGATTTTACTCAAGGGAAGATTGTTTTCGGAAGCATACTGAGCAAGATATTCCCGCAGAGATTTACGGGTTAAAATATCTTCCGTTATTTCCTGGCGTGATTTTAAAACCGGTCCTGTTATGCTTTTTCTCTGGCGGTTCAAGATATCCACCAGGTGTTTTCGAAGCCTGTGGGTTTGAAATTCAGAGTCAAGCTGCTCTATCTCGGGTCTGCTGATAAACTCTTTAAGATTAACGGGTTTGGCAAGCTCAATCCGGATTTTTTCAGGTTGCCTCAAAATGATGAAAAATCTTTTGATAAACCCGGGTTTTTCATGGGTACCAAAAAGAATATCGGTAAGGGTCGGATCCTTTCTCATGGGTTTGGTGACATAGATGATATCTTCGGGAATGATCATGATGGCGTTTTCTATGTTTTTTTGAAGCTCTATCAAAAGGTAAAGAGGGTCCGGGGTTGATTTGATAAACCGTTTATAGAAATCTTCTTCTTCAATAAGGCAGACAAAACCGGCTTTTCCGTTTAAAAGTTCTTTTGTGGCATATCCTGTCGTATAAGGATCTTTAAAATGGAAATAGTGCAAAAAATAATCCATATGGCAGACAAAAACTTGAAACAGTCTTTTTACAGGTAATAACATAAAAAATCTGAAATCAAACCCTATCTGGGGATAGGGAAGATTCATGGATTTAAGCTTGATATGATAATATAGAAAATCAAGAACTCTTTTGCTTTTGCTGGCATATACAATAATGCTGCCGGGAGCTAGATTTTTTATTTTTTCAATATTATGATCATCGAAATTGATCTTATTGATCAATCGCCTGATCCATCTTTGGATAAAATATCCGGAATCCCCGGGATAATAGCAGAGAAAATAATCATAGGAATTATCCAGCATATGGTCGATGGTGTTCCGAAGCTTACGTCTTAATTCTGCAATGCGGATTTTAACCCTTTGATATAATGTCATTATTTTTCCTTTTATAGGATGTTCTCATACCCCATTAAAACCTATATTTATTATCATTGGTTGGCTGGAATGGCAATCTTAAAATAGTCTTGTCAAAAGCAATGCCATGTGTTATTTTTTTGTCTGTCTTTATGATTTCCATACATTTTTATTGAAAATGAATACTTAATTATTTTTTAGGAGGATATCCGTATGAAAACATTAATCGGTGGAGCCATTGCAGTGCTTTTGGGTTTTGTGGGGTTGGCTGTTTTTTTCAATCAGTTTGTCAATCTAATTTTAGGTTGTGTTCCCCCGGTTCTGCTGTTAGGCGGTGGCCTTGCCCTTTATCTGGGTTTTGATGAACTTAAAGACACATGGAAAAATGAAAAGGGGAAAGAGGCGGAAGCACCGAAAGACTGATGTTCCCGTGAGACAGATGAATACAAGACCATAAATATTTCGGAAAAATGATATCAAGGCCTGTTGTTATGACAGGCCTTTTTTTATGGCCGAAGTGGCCAGGAAATCCGCCACCTCGTTTTCTTTTATACCGGAATGGCCCTTTACCTTAATAAAGGCAAGATCTGAGAACTTTTTTATCAAGGACCGTATTTCAAAAACAAGCTCCTGGTTTGCCTTTGCTTTCCATCCTTTTGACAAAAGACCGATAGCATAACTTGAATCGGAAAAAACCCGGACCGGCAAATCAAAGCGTTTGAGTTCTTCAAGCCCGACTTTAATCGCCGTCAACTCGGCCGTATTATTGGTTGCTCTACCGATGAAAGAAGAAATTTCTTTTTTTTTATCCCCATATATCAAAACAATACCAATGCCGGCAGGTCCCGGATTGCCTGAGGATGCCCCATCCGTATAAATTTTGATACAATGGTCCGGCAGGTCATCCATAACGGTTTCCGGCGTTAAGATTCCATTTTGTGGTGTCTTCGAGAAAGAACCCGCCCGCGAAGATGTTTTTTTACCGGCTGGGATGGCCTGATCTTCTGGGAATAAATTTTCTATTTTCGCTTTGTATTCATAGTCTTGATTCAAATTATATTTTACCCTGACGGTTCCGTTTTCGGCCTTGAGGGTTCCGTCGGCATGGATTTCAGCCCAGACCTTATTCCCTTTGAAACTCATTCTTTTCCATGAAGCTGTCGGATCAGTCATAGAGATAATACTTTCTTGAAAGGGAAATAAACGCATTCAGCTCATCCTGCCACTGGTCTGATAAACGGACCGGGTCCTCTAAGGCGACAATTTTTTCACGAATTGTCTTGCTTCCCAGTAGCAAATCCATGGGCAGCCGTTCAAACTCATATTCATAGGGCGGCTCTTTAAATTTAAATTCATGGGGATGGTGTTTGAGCATCAATTGCATCAGGATCAGGGATGAGAGGTAGGAATTATATTCCTCCTTTGAAGTAATATGAATCTGAAAGCCTTTGCAGGCCTGTCCCTGCCATTTCCCGGAAGTGGGTTCAAAATGAACCGGGCGGAGAAAGGCTCCTTTGATAAGCGTTTCCGCTTCAAATTTTATTTTTTCCGTGTCCAGAAAAGGGGCCCCGAATTGTTCAAAGGGCAGGGTAGTCCCGCGGCCTTCGGAAATATTGGTACCTTCAAAAATGACCTGGCCCGGATAAACCATGCAGGATTGGGGGGTGGGCAGGTTCGGCGAAGGGGGAATCCACACAAGCCCGGTGTCCTGCCAATACATATGCCTTTTCCAGTTTTTCATGGGGATAATGGTGAGATCGGCATGAATACCAAATTCCCGGTTAAATAGCTGTGAAATCTCTCCAACCGTGAGCCCGTGGCGCATGGGGATGGGAAATCTCCCCACAAATGAGGCCCAGTCTTTTATCAGGAGATTGCCCTCCACCTGCAACCCGCCGATGGGATTGGGTCGGTCCAGGATGATGACCGGTTTATTGTATTTTTTTGCCGTTTCAAGACAGTAGGAGATGGTGTAAATAAAAGTATAAACCCGAGTCCCCACATCCTGGATATCGATGAGCAGGACATCAATCTCGTCAAACATTTTCTTTGTCGGAATCCGTGTCTCATTGTACAGGCTGAATACGGGTATATTCAAACCCGGCTCCATAAAGTGACCGGATTCCACCATATTGTCCTGTTTTTCCGCATAAAACCCGTGCTGGGGTGAAAATAAAGCCGTCAATTGGCCGGGAAAAAAATGATGGGTCAAATCCTTTGCATGCCTGAAATCACGATGAAGAGATGCAGGATTGGACAATAATCCCAAACGCTTTCTCCATAAATTATCCGGCGGATGGTCCATAAGGGTTTCAAGTCCGGTGATGATCTTAGGTGTCATAAAAATCCCCAGGGTTATCGCTTTAGAGCATCTAAGTATCATAACCATTGACAAAATTACAAATCCTAACTAATGATTATTTTTTTATCCTTAGGAGTAAACCGGACATGAAATTTAAAATCAGTGAAACCCTCTCCACTATCAAAGCCTATGAGGCAGGAAAACCTCTTGCCGAAGTTGAAAGAGAATATAAGATTCAAGATATCATCAAACTTGCCTCCAATGAAAATCCCCTGGGATTTTCCCCGAGGGTTCATGATGCCGTCAATGCCCATATGAGAGATATGAACCGCTATCCGGAATCCTCAGGGTATCTGCTAAAAAATAAGCTCGCCCAAAAATTTAAGGTTTCTTCTGATCATATCGTCCTTGGAAATGGATCAGATGATATCATTGGCCTTCTTTGCCATGGGTTCTTGAATCCGGGGGATGAGGCGGTGATGCCGCTGCCGTCTTTTTTAATGTATGAAATCAGTGTCAAGACCGCAAAAGGAAGACCGGTCATGGTGCCGCTGGTGGACTTTTCCACAAACCTGAACGGTATCATTGAGGCAATTTCCCCAAAAACCCGGATGATTTTTATCACCAATCCGTTTAATCCCACTGGCAGCACGATTTCCTCCCAGGCCTTCAACCTGTTCTTAACGAAGGTGCCGGATGATGTGATCATCATTTTGGATGAGGCCTATATTGAATTTGTAAGGGATGAAGCGGTATACAATTCCCTTGAAAACCCATTGGCTGATCCCAGGATTGTCACCCTGAGAACCTTTTCCAAGGTGTATGGGCTTGCCGGATTCAGGGTAGGCTACGGCATTATGGACAGTGAAATTGCCGAGGTCTTGAACCGGATACGCCAGCCCTTTAATGTCAACACGCTTGCCCAGGCCGCCGCCGTTGCTGCCTTGGAAGATGAAGCCTTTGTCGAAAAGACGGTGCGAACCATACATGACGGTCTTGATTATCTATTTTCAGAATTGGACGCCCTTGGATTGAGATGTCTGCCCACCCAGTCCAATTTTCTCATGGTGGATCTTAAGACCGACGCAACCCGGATTTTCAAGGAAATGCTGAAATTCGGCGTCATTGTCAGATCCATGAAATCCTATGGATTTGATACATTTTTGCGGATCACTGCCGGAACAAGGGAAGAAAATATAATATTGATGGATACCCTTAAAAAGGTCATTAAAAAATAAGGATATTCCTGTGCAAACCAGAATCATAACCATTGACGGACCTGCAGGCGCAGGAAAAACCACCGTCAGCAAGCTTCTGTCACAAAAACTGGGCTGCATTTATGTGGATACCGGCGCTCTCTACAGGGGCGTGGCCTTTGAAATCCTGCAGCAGAAAATCAACTGGGAAGATGATCCTGTTCTTGAAGAATTTTTAAAAACCCTTGATCTTAATTTTATCATGGAAGCAGACCGTCTTGTCCTGATGTCATCCGGAAGAGATATCTCGGAATATATCAGGACTCCTGAAATCTCCATGCTGGCTTCTTCTTCTTCGGCAAAGCCCCAGGTCAGATCCGCCCTTCTTGAGATTCAAAGGAATATCGCCCGGACAAAGGATGCCGTTTTTGAAGGCAGAGATATGGGGACCGTTGTTTTTCCGGAGGCCTCTCACAAATTTTTTCTTTATGCGGATTTGGCGATCAGGGCAAAAAGACGGTTTGATGAAATGCCGGAAGAGGCAAAAGATTTGTCCCGGGTCCAAAAGGATATGGAAATAAGGGACAACCACGACTCGAAAAGGAAATCCGCTCCTCTTAAACCGGCAGAAGATGCCGTTGAAATCGATTCCACTTTTCTGACCATAGAACAAGTCGTTGAAAAGATGCTGGGATATATCGAAAAAGCCGGACAAGCTTAACAATCCTGTTGATTTTTTTTATTTTGCTTGGTATAAAGGTCAATTGTACCTGCCCATAATCCTCGTATGATGATCAGGTACAAAAATTCGTTTAGGGGGGAATATTATTAATGAACACTAATTCTAAAGAAAATCAAAGCCAAACAATGAATTCTGAAACCGAAGAAAAATTAGAAAAAAAAGAAGCCTCTTTATCTGAAATCACAGGTGAAGAAACCATGGGAGAACTCTTAGACATCTATGAGTCAAGCCTTAAAAAATTTGAAGAAGGCCAGGTTGTTACCGGAACCGTCATTTCCATCGGAAGGGACACGGTTCTTGTGGATGTCGGGTATAAATCCGAGGGGCAGATCTCCATTCATGAATTCATTGATGAAAAAGGCAATGTAAATGTCCATGTCGGCGATCAGGTTGAAGTAATGATCGAACTCTGGGATGAAGAAGAAGAAACCGTTCTGCTGTCCCATGAGAAAGCCAAAAAAGTTAAAGTATGGGATGCCATTAAAGACATTTACGATGCCGACGGAACCATTAAGGGCGTTATCACCAGTCGCGTCAAAGGCGGCTTCTCCGTTGATATCGGCTTGATCGGATTCTTGCCCGGGTCCCAGGCAGACCTAAGACCCATCCGCAACATGGATGAGATGGTGAATCGGACCTATACCTTCAAAATCCTGAAATACAATAAAAAGAGAAACAATATTGTTCTTTCAAGACGCGTTCTTCTCGAAGCTGAAAGAGATAAATTAAGAACCACGACCCTGGATGCCATTGAAGACGGCAAAGTCATGGAAGGGATTGTCAAAAATATTACCGAATACGGTATCTTTGTTGATCTTGGCGGCGTAGACGGCCTTCTTCATATTACCGACATTTCATGGGGAAGGGTAAAACATCCGTCCGAGCTTTTTTCCGTCGGTGACAAAATCAATGTAAAAATTCTTTCCTACGATTTTGAAAAAGAAAGGGTTTCCCTTGGCATGAAACAGCTTACTCCTGATCCGTGGACAACAGCCATCCATAAATACCCGGTGGGTTCTAAAATCACCGGCAAGGTTGTCAGCCTGACGGATTACGGCGCCTTTATCGAGCTTGAAGAAGGCGTTGAAGGTCTGATTCATGTCTCTGAAATGTCCTGGACCCGAAAAATCCGCCACCCCTCCCAGATGGTAACCGTGGGTGAAGAAGTTGAAGCGGTTGTTCTGGATCTGAAACCGGAAAACAGAAGAATTTCCCTGGGTATTAAACAAACAGTGGATAATCCCTGGGAAGTGATTTCTCAAAAATATCCCGTCGGTACCATCATTGAAGGGAAAATTAAGAATATTACGGAATTCGGTCTTTTCATCGGAATTGATGATGATATTGACGGTCTTGTCCATATCTCCGACATTTCATGGACAAAAAGAATCAAACATCCTTCTGAGGTGTATAAAAAGAATGATACGATTCAGGCCGTTGTTCTGGATATCGACAAGGCCAATGAAAGATTTTCCCTTGGCATCAAACAGACCCAGAAAGATCCCTGGGAGACCGTAAGCCAACGCTATGAAGTGGGTAAGGAAATATCCGGCGTCATCACTAATCTCACCGACTTTGGCGTGTTTGTAGAACTGGAAGAGGGCATAGAAGGACTTGTTCATGTCTCTGAAATCAGCAAAGAGAATGTGAAGAGCCCTAAGGAACATTATACCGTCGGAGATACCATCACTGCAAAAGTGATGAATATCAACAGTGACGAGCGAAGAATCGGCCTTTCCATCAAACGTCTGCAGGATGACGACGATGATGGAAAATATCTTGAAGAATTTGCAAAAAATATGAAACCTGCAACTTCATCTTTTGGCGAGATCCTGAGAACCAATATCAAGGAACAGATCGAAGCTAACAGGATTCAGAACGCCAAAAAATAAGGGCGATAAGGATGGCTTATGCCTGTAAATTCAGGCCTACAACCCATCTCTTAATTCCATATAATCTGCAAAGGCCGGATAACTTCACGTTATTCCGGCCTTTTGCATCATTTGCTATATTTAATCAATAATTAGGAATTCCATATGTTTTCAAGACGACACCCGTTTTTATTCTTTTTAATGGTCATGGCATCCTGTTTTACTCTTGTGTTTGTCAGTGTCATGGCTTTTATGTTTTCCGGCACAAAACTGCTCAGCACACAATTTTCCGGGGAGATGAGTAATTCAGAAGGAAATATCGGCATTGTTGAGATCAATGGAATAATCCTGTCTTCAAAACAAATCCTCAAGGACATCAAAATATTTCAAGAAAACCCTGCCATCAAGGCCATCATTTTAAGAATTGAGTCTCCCGGCGGAGGCATCGGCCCTTCCCAGGAAATTTTTCGCGAGATCATGAAAGTCAAAACAGATAAAAAGATCATTGCTTCCATGGGATCAGTGGCAGCTTCCGGCGGATACTATATTGCTTCGGCTACGGACGGCATCATGGCCAATTCAGGGACCATCACCGGCAGTATCGGGGTCATCATGGAATATGCCAATATTATGGAGATAGCAAAAAAAATCGGGATCTCTCCGGTGGTTATTAAAAGCGGTGAATATAAAGATATGGGGTCTCCATTGAGAGAGCTTGAAGAATCTGAAAAAAAGATTTTTCAGGAGCTTGTGGACGATCTTCACCTTCAGTTTGTCACTGATGTGGCTAATTCCAGGAAAATGGACGTTCAAACCATTGCATCCCTTGCCGACGGAAGGGTTTACACCGGACGCAAGGCTGTTACTCTCAAATTGGTTGACCGCATCGGTAATCTCGATGATGCGGTCCAGTGGGCAGGTGAACTGGCAGGAATTGACGGCAAATTAAAACCAATTTATCCAAAAGAAGACAAAATAACCTTTTTTAAAAAGCTGGCCGATACCCTATTCAAAGATATCAATATTTCCGGCACCATAACGGATAATCTCCGGTATATCATCAATTAGTGAAATCACGCTGGAGGGTGATCCGGGAACAGATCCGCCGTCAATGACGGCATCAATGGTTTTGATAAAATGATCATGAAGCAGTGAAGGGTCATCAAAAATTTTTCCGTCCGGCCCCGAGGCACTGGTCGAAAGAATGGGATTTCCGAGCTGATGCGCCAGAGCAAGGGCTATTTTATTGTCCGGAACCCTGATACCTGCCGTTTTTCGTTTGGTCAGCATGATTTTCGGCACCATTTTTGACCCGGTCAGGATAAACGTATAGGGTCCCGGCAGCAATCTTTTCATGTTTCTATAGGCAAAATTGGAAACCTTGGCATATTTTGAAATATCTTTTAAATCCGGGCAGATAAAACTGAAGGGCTTGTTCTTATCCCTTTGCTTAAGAGTATAAATTTTTTCAATAGCTCTTTTATTCATGATATCACAACCGATACCATAATAGGTATCGGTTGGATAGGCAATGACCCCGCCTTTTTTGAGGATATCGACCACAATCGAAATCTGTCTTTCACCTGGATTTTGCGGATTAATCTCCAACAGCATGGATTTTTTTCTCTCACTATCCTGATCAAGGCACAATAGCCGTCCATTCAACTCGACTCGAGACAAATTATAGAGAAAAATCATTTCTGTCAATGAATTCATATTATCCTTCAGGGCGATCGCATGTAGAAATTATTTAGCCAAGATTTTTAGCAGATAGCTTTGATCCCAAGCAGCTTTGAGGCGTTTGGTCTGGATGCCGCCTTTGAGTGATTTCTCCTGTTTGAGCAGATTCATGGCCATATGCCGGAGTATTCCAAAATTTTCAGGAGAGTGATCTTTTCGAACCC
>Ga0208373_1001437_pt1 | contig 32032 bp, 28 predicted proteins | sample RifOxyC2_FD_184036 | JGI IMG/M metagenome (GOLD analysis project Ga0208373, IMG submission 184036) | Soil microbial communities from Rifle, Colorado - Rifle Oxygen_injection C2 (SPAdes) | ecosystem: Environmental > Terrestrial > Deep subsurface > Rock core/Sediment | place: Rifle, Colorado... | reverse complement strand
CACAAAAACAAAATCAATTTTCAGTCGTTTCAGTAAATTCAAAATATACAAAACCAACACAAACGGATACGCAACAATCACGAGCGGATTGTGCCAAAACCGATGATTGGTGAGCTGAAAAAGCGATTGCGCGTCGCCGGTCGACGGTATCGCATGGAGCCCGATCGCAATCGCGAGCCACAATACGACCCACGGCTGCCACCGCGCCCACGGCGCCACCACGAGCGAAAACAAAAACGTCGCGAGCGCCGAGTTGATAATCAGCGGTCCGAGCGTAATAAAAAATCCTTGCCAAAATTTTTGTGGCTCATCGTGCACCACATAGCCGGCGACAGTCGAATCCATCTGAAACAACTTCATTTTGTGAATCTTCACTCCGGAAAAAACACAAAAAAACGCGTGGCTAAGTTCGTGCACCATCACTCCCGGCATGGTCGTGAGATTGTAAAAATAATACCAAAACATAGAGCCAAAACATTATAGATAAATCGTTTTTAAAATAAGGGACGTCCACCAAGCCGTGAATAAAATATACCACGAGCAGTCCGATCATCCCCGCGCCCAAAAGTTTATCGCGCCGATAGATTTGCGCGGACAGATAAAATAAATATCCCAAAATTCCCAAAAACGCGCCCGCACCAACCAGTCCAATCTCACTCCAAAAATTCAAGAAAAAATTATGCGGATAAGTCAAAATTTCCATCGCATGCGTATCCTCTTGGAAAAATGGATACTGCACTTTCCAAAAAAATTGACGCAAGCCGGCCCCACCAATAAAATGCGCCGGTGATTGCGACAAATATTGCCACGAATAATTCCACAAATGCAAACGGTTTTGGCTGGCTTTATCAGCAAAAGTCATGGCCTCACGCACTGGTACCCAGTATAACGCGAGCGCCAACCCAAGCAAGGCAATCACGATCGCTGTTCGTTTTTTCCTTAGTAAATACAGTATAATTATCACTGCCCCGGACAAGGCCAGCCACGCCCCCTGCGACCAAGAAAACAACAAAGCGAGTCCAAATAACACAAACCAAATCAAATCCGGAATATATTTCCAACGCAACAAACGCGTCAAACACAAAACAAACAACGGCCCCAGATACAGCCCAACCGCATTGGGCGAAGTAAAAAACGATGTCGCTCGGCCACCAATTTCATCGTTCCACAGACTCGGCGCATACGGCCAACCAAAAATCTTTTGACTGACGGCGACGAGCGCCACACTCACACCAGACCAAATCAAAAATTTGGTGATATCACCAACCGACAACGCGCCGCTTTTCACGCGCCCGAGCAAAATAAAAAACAAAATCATCGGCTCGAGGAAAAACGCGCGCCAAATTCCAAAGGCCTGATAAGTATTTTGTCCATAATTTAATTTGATCGCCCCCACACCACTCACAAAAATTCCCACAAGCGACGCCACAAAAAAGAATCCGACCAGCCCAAAAAACCACGGCCGTTCTTTTACCGCGACCACAATTTTACCCCCATCCTCTCGAAAATATTTGATCAACCACACCAAGCAAACCGCTCCCAACGTCATTTCCAAAACCGTAGTCGGCAAAGGCCCGATCCGGATGCGAATGAGATATGCCGGCAATAGCAAAATCAAAAGACCGACGCCGGCGCGAAAATTTTTCCAGCTAAAAACAAACACGCAAATTAAATATAGCAACAAAATCCAAAACATATTTTATTTGGCTTCATGATGTGCGCGAGTAAATTCGTGCTTGAAAACATGGATAATAAAACTAGTCCCGACGAGCGACAACACCCCCACCCCAACAAACAAATGCGCGAAAGAATATAAATCAGCCATATACGCGCCCAAAAATGCCGCGGCCGCCGTACCGAGACTGATTATAGTATTGTAAACACTCCATTCATAGCCAGTCTTTTCCGCGCGCGTGTATCTCTGGAAAATCACCATCCAGCCCGGGAAAGCGAGAGCACTACCCAAACCATAAACAAATTGCAAAACATAAATATGATTCAAATTAGTCGCAAATACATAGCCAAACGGTACTGCACTCATCATGAGCGACCCCACGAACAAAGTCAGTAATTCACGCTTATTTCCCGGCTCTTCATCGGTCCAACGACCGACAATGATCTGAAAAACCGCCTTGGTGAGTAGCTGGATAGCGGTAGCCACGCCAATAGCGAGCACTGTCGTCCCACTGATCTTGTCGATCATAAATACCGCAAAGATCGGCTGTATCAACCCAAACCCACCAAGCAAAAATAAATCCGACAGTATCAAGGCACGCAATATTTTATGCATAAATAGATAGTTAGTACATCTATATCTTATCAAAAATAGTACACCGAGTCCAATATTGGTACCCAAACAATTTTTATGCTATAATAGTAATTGGAAAATTGTCTCCAAAAATTTATGTTATCAGAAAAAAACTTAAAATCGATTCTCCGAAAATACGACTTTGCCATCAAGCCGGAAGATTTGAAAGCTTCGGCAGAAAAAGCCAAAAAACTGGGCAAGGAATTAGAGGAGGTGTTGGTGACTGATAATATTATCGACGAAAATCAACTTTATGAAAAAGCCGGCGAAGAATTCAAGGTAGAATTTGTTGCACTGAAAGGCCGCGAGATCAAAAAAGAAGTACTCAACCTCATCCCCGGCCCAGTAGCCGGCACTCACCAAGTGGTCGCTTTTGAAAAAGACAAAGACGTACTCAAACTCGCCATGACCGACCCGACCGACATTCAAACCATCGAATTTTTACATCGCAAGACCGGCCTCGAACCAAAAATTTACATTACCAGCCCTTCTGATCTCAAAGATGCCCTACGTCGCTATCATGCCGAATTAGAAGATGATCTCCGAGTCATCCAAGATGTGGCCGGCACAGACACCAACACCAAAGAACTCAAAAAGGCCGCCGAAGAATTACCTATCATCAATATTGTCAATAGTGTATTGGAACATGCCGTTTATGAGGGCGCTTCCGATATCCACATCGAACCGGGAGAAAAGGAAGTAAGCGTCCGCTATCGTATTGATGGCATCCTCAAACCCGTCATGACCTTACCCAAAGCCATTCAAAACGGGGTCACGGCTCGTATCAAGATTCTTTCCAACCTCAAACTCGACGAGCACATGGTGCCGCAAGATGGACGTTTCAAAATCCAAGTCCAAGACGACAAGTTGGCCTTTCGTGTCTCAATTTTACCAGTATATGATGGAGAAAAAATCGTTATGCGCTTACTCCACGAAGGTACGAAGCCGGTCAGTTTAGACCAATTGGGCTTTCTAGACTCAGCGTGCGCCATAGTTGAAGCCTCAATCAAAAAACCACACGGCATGATCCTGGTCACTGGTCCGACCGGTTCCGGCAAAACCACTACATTATATTCCATTTTGGGCATCCTCAATCAGCCCGGCGTGAATATTTCTACAGTAGAGGACCCAATCGAATACCGCATGCAGGGAGTGAACCAGAGCCAAATCAACCCGAAAGTGGGCTTCACTTTTGCTACCGGTTTACGGTCACTTTTACGCCAAGACCCCAACATTATTATGGTGGGCGAAATCCGCGACAGCGAAACTGCCGAGATCGCCATCCACGCCGCCATGACGGGGCATTTGGTACTCTCCACTCTTCACACCAACGACGCTCCTACCACTCTACCACGTCTCATCGATATGGGTGTGGCGCCTTTTCTCGTGGCCTACACGACCAATATCGTCGTGGCGCAACGTCTGGTAAGAAAAATTTGCCAATATTGTAAAAAGGAGTACCAACTCGACAAAGCCGCGATTACCGAGCTCGCCCGAGTCTTTGATACCGGTAAAATAGTGGACCTATTCAAAAAAAATGTGAAAACGGCCGCAGGCGAAAAACAAATGGATTCCGTGACCTTTTACAAAGGCGAGGGGTGCCACCGTTGTGGCTCCACCGGCTACAAAGGGCGTATGGGAATATATGAGGTGATGGAAATAGACGACGAACTCACCAAAAAGATCAACGAACACGCCACTGCCAATGACATCCGCGAATACGCTCGCCAAAAAGGCATGCTCACCATGCTCGAAGACGGACTTATCAAAGCCAAAATGGGTGAAACTTCCCTGGCGGAAATTCTACGTGTCACCAAAGAATAATATATGCCAAAAACTCCACGACAGTTATCACCTCTCGAAATAAAACTAAATAATTTTTTCGACGCCCACCTGACGCGCGTTCCTTTTGTTCACAAAATGTTATTTATCCACCACCTGCAAATAATGACCAAGGCCGGCTTGTCTATTTTGACCGCTCTAAAAATACTAAGCGAACAAACGGAGAATCGAAAACTACGCCTGGTGATCGCCGCCGCCAAACAAGATGTGGAAAAAGGCCAACAATTGAGTGAGGCTTTGTCGAAATACCCTACAATTTTCCCACCAATTTATGTAAGCATGATGGCCGCCGGTGAATCTGCCGGCAAACTCGAGGATTCGCTCAAAAACATCTATATCCAGATGCACAAAAATAACGAGCTGAATTCGCGTATTCGGGGAGCCATGATTTATCCCGCGGTCATCCTCGTTGCCATGGGTGGAGTAGCTCTCGAAGTGGTGGTATTTATTTTGCCAAAACTACTCGTAATGTTTCAAGAATTTAACGCCCAACTTCCCCTACCTACACGTATACTCATTTGGATTACCAATTTTTTACTCAATTACGGATTGTGGGTACTGGCCGGCCTGATAATAATGGTATTTGTAATACGCTGGTTACTCAAAAAACCCAGCTTCCGACGAGCCGTACATCTTTTTAGTCTATCGCTGCCGATCGCCGGAGGTATTTTCAAAAAAGTGAATCTCGCCCGCTTCACACTTACGTTATCTTCACTACTACAAAGCTCGATTCCAATTATTGAGGCGGTGCGTACTACCGCCGATGTGCAGGGGAATGTTATCTACAAAGAACAATTGATTGAAGCTGCCGAAACTCTCAAAAAAGGCGAACCACTATCTGAAATTCTCGGCCGCTTCCCCAGAACTTTTCCGCCGATGGTGACCGAAATGATCATGGTAGGTGAAGAATCCGGTCAAGTAGAACTAATGCTCAAAGAAATGTCTGATTATTATAGCGACGAAGTCGATACTATCATGCGCAATTTTTCTACCATTATCGAACCGGTAATAATTTTAATACTTGGTTTGGCAGTCGCCGGCATCGCCGTCGCTGTGATCATGCCGATGTATTCCTTGGCCCAATCGATGTAATATGTTTTTAAACAATCCATTTACCGACGCCTTTGGATTAGACATTGGGGATCTCTCCATCAAGCTTTTGCAGTTACAAAGACACACGGCTTTTCGTAAACAACCGATGTTTGTGGTCAAAAATTCGCGCTCGGTAAGTTTGCCTCCCGGATATATTGTCAATGGTGAACTACAACAACCAGAAATGGTACGCAAAAAACTACTACAATTACTAGGCAAAGATGGCCAACAAAAACCAATTCGATCTACTTGGGTCATCTCCGACCTGCCAGAGCCCAAAACTTTTCTCAAATTAATCGAAATAGAAACACCTCCCACTCAAATCACCGGCGATGACGCTATTTTCCACGCTCGCCGTCATCTGCCTTATGATATCGAAGAAACTTATATGGATTGGTGCGTGGTCAATGCCGCTGACACACGCGCGCGCGTCGCGCAAGTACTCATTGGCGCCGCGCCAAAAATCATTGCTGACTCCTATACCTATTTATTGCACAGTGTTGGACTCACCCCGATCGCTATGGAGATCGAAGCGATAGCAATTGCGCGCGCCATGATCACCGCCAACAAAGCCTATGATGGCGAAGCTCGCGCTATTCTAGACCTGGGCGCCACCCGTTCCAGTTTGATGATTTATGACCATAACAGCATTCAGTTTAGCACCACATTGAATTTTTCCGGTGAATTAGTCAATACCGCCTTAATTCAAGAGCTCAAACTAGATTATGAGCAAGTAGAAAATCTAAAAATCAAAAACGGCCTCGCCTATGACGACCAGTATCCGGGATACCTCAAAGCCGTCACTGGGCTGACTGAAGGTTTGATTGGCGAGATCAAAACCGCCATCAATTTTTACAAGGAACATTTTTCCAACACCAACCCGGTCACCCACATCACCATGTGTGGTGGTATTTCTAATATGAAAAATATCGACAATTTCATTTCCCGCAAACTCAAAATATCCGCTCACCCGGGACACCCTTGGAAAAATTTGTTTAATCCAAAATTTACAGAAACCGACAATCTAAACTCGCGTTCTATGGCTTCGGCCATCGGATTGGCTTTGCGCGCCGCCAAACCGATTCTCGACTAATTATGATGATCATCGACCTCAACCTATTACCACCGGAGCACAAAACCAAGCTTAATCGCCTGATCCAAATTTTATTTGCCAAAAACATTTTGGAGTTTATCGCGGTCTCGCTTTGTCTTTTCGCCACTATGCTACTATGGAGTTGGATGGCGTTGGTGCAACAATTCAATGATTTGTCTGAAAGCGCTCTCCTGATCGGGCGCGACTACACCAACTACAATCAAGAAGTAAGAAAAGTGAACAATATCTGCAGGAGTATCAATGAGTCGAGCGCTGATTTTTATCCGCTTATCCCCAAAATATTGGAAGTCGCCAATTCCCTTCCCGACACCATCCACCTGAACTCCGTTAGTATCAACCGCCAAGACAACCAATTCAAAATTTCCGGTACGGCCAGCACGAGAAATGAACTTCTCACCTACCAAGAACAACTTGGACAAACAACATGGTTAAAAACCGCCAGCATGCCGACCGCGCAATTATTACAAAAAGAAAACATAAATTTTGAATACCAAACCACACTGGTAGGCTTGCCAAAATTGCGCGCATTGGAAACTCCGCGCCCCTCCCGACAAACTCGACCATCTGATGAATAAAATATATGCGTACTGACAATCTCACCAACGAACAAAAACACGCTCTGATCCTCGGGGGATTTTGTGTTCTCGCCGCAATTATTTTGGGAGGCATCATCTACCCCACGGTCAATTATATCCACAAAATAAACGCCGATACATATCAATTACGCTTGTATTTGGAAAAAAAGTACGAGAACGTCATGAAGCTACACACCTCCAAGGAGCAGGTCTGGAATATCAAAGACAAAGTGGCATCTTACGAGAAATTCCTGTATTCTACCGGCGATGAGCTCAAATTGATTACCCTGCTCGAAAACATGGCCGATTCCTATCAAATCCAACAAAGTATCAACAATACCAATCTGGACAAAATTGCCGGTCGTCAAATCGAATTCAATTTATCCGCCAATGGAAAATATACTCAATTACTGAAATATCTTGATGCTCTGGAACATTCCACTTATTTATTCAATATCACCAATTTGAATATTTTGCCCATAAAAAACCGAGACGGCTCTGCCATCGACACAGTGACCGCGCACTTTACCTTATCGCTCTATGTCAGCCAATAAAAACAACAGCTTCGGACTAGGCATGCTAATTCAAAAATTTACCCCACTGAAAAAGCGACGTTTTTTAGGCTGGCGCATCGCTTATTTAGTCACTGTTGGGTCTATATTGGCCAGCGGTCTAATTGTGTCATTTTTTATTTACCAAAATACTTTCGCCACCCTCACCAACGCTTACAATATTATGATTTTGAGCTCAGAGCTGGGTGCCGACACAGTAGATATGGCCGCTTTTGAACACGCCGAAAATACGATCAATAATATTGGCCGCACATCTGAAATACCTGGGGATTTGCGTAATTTGTTCGAATATAATATAGTATCCCCGTCTACGGCGGCCTCTTCGACTGCCGCCAACAAACGCTAGCCGGTTGGTTGCTCCGAATAATCACTTTCGCCTCGCAGGTATTAAATTTTTTGCGGCCAAACCCGCTGGCGGCGGGGCGTAATGGCCGCGACAAAAATTAATACCTGCGAGGCTCAATTTGAACACCAAAATCATTCTAGCAACTATCAACAGATATGTATTGGTTTCTATTAGGGAGAGAAAGGCTATTATCTGCGGCAGAGATTTCTGCCGTTTTAGATTATAAAAATATTGAGTTTACTGATGGTTCGCCCATATTGAGATGCAGTGCGGATGTCGCCGACCCAAATTTATTAATGGCCCGGTTGGGCGGCACGATCAAAATCGGAGTGGAAATTGCCACTCAATTGACTGAAAACGAGCTACTCACCGCCGCGGCCGCCGCGCTCGCGCCCGTTGAAGGCAAAATCAATTTTGGTATCAGCCTGTATGATCCCAACAATAACACCGCCCCCCGCCAACAAGCCGGACAAATCGGCACTTGGGGCAAACAGATCAAACAGGGTTTAAAAACATCCGGCCGTTCGGTGCGACACGTATTTAATTATGAGCCAATCCTATCTTCGGTGACCGTCACTATCAATAAATTGTGTGGTCGTGGGGTGGAATTTTTGATTTACAAAAAAGGCAACAAATACGATTTGGCTAGGACTGTGGCTGTTCAACCATTTGAAGAGTTTTCCGAGCGTGATTTCGGCCGACCGGGACGCGACGACCTCTCCGGCATGTTGCCACCCAAACTCGCCATGATGATGATCAACATCGCCGGCGCCAAACCGAGCGATACCATCTTGGATCCATTTTGCGGTTCGGGCACTATTATCACCGAGGCCATGCTCATGGGATATAAAAATTTAATTGGATCGGACATTTCAGAAAAGGCCATTACTGATACCAAAACAAATGTTGAATGGACGTCCTCTCGTTGTCATCCTGAACGAAGTGAAGGATCTTCACCTAACAATATCCAATTATTTCAATCCGACATTGCCCAAATTGGCAATAAATTAAAACTTAATTCAGTCGACGCAATCATCGCCGAGCCGTATTTGGGCAAACCGCTCAAAGGCAACGAAACACGCGCCGAATTGCAGAAACAAACTTTGGAATTAAAAAATTTATATTTGGACGCGTTCCAAGAATTTACCAAAATCCTCAAACCGAATGGTACGGTAGTATTTTTGGTACCGCGTTTCCGTGCTGGCAACGATTGGATAATCATCGACATTAAAAACGACATCAAAAAAATCGGGTTTACACCCGACGAATTACTTCCCGGCCGCGAAGCGCTCCTATACGCGCGTGCCAACCAACGCGTCGGACGCGAGGTGTGGAAATTTACGCGTTAATATGAAAATACACCGTATCGCCATCCTGAACAACATACTCTTTCCCTTCTAATCGCAACTTCCCACTCTCTTTGATATGCGCCCAACCCCCGAAGGCGACAAAATCCTGCCAATTGCACACATCGGCCTTCACAAACCCTTTGACGAAATCAGTATGGATCACACCGGCGGCATCCGGCGCCTTTGTCTCCGCTTTTACCGTCCAGGCGCGGGTTTCCGGCTCGCCCGAAGTCAAAAATGTCACCAGATTCAATAGTTTATAGCTCGCTCGAATCAATTTATCGAGCCCACTCTCGGTCATACCGGCAGTTTTTAAATATTCACAGCCTTCTTCTTCGCTCAAATCAGCCAACTCCGCTTCCAACTTAGCACTCACCACAATTTGTTCCGTGCCCGGCTTTTCCAATTTCGGAATTTGCGCAGTGTCCGGATTTTCGTCCACGTTCACCACATACAACATCGGCTTCATAGTGAGCAGACACAACTCTTTTATCACCAACATTTCTTCTTCATCGTAGTCCAGTTCACGCGCCGGTTTTTCCGCTTCAAGTTGTGCCTTCACGCGTTCGAGTAATTCAATTTGTTTTAATAAATCTTTGGCCGCGCTACCTTTGGCGGATTTTTTGGTATTTTCCAGACGCTTGCTGACAGTTTGCAAATCAGCCAATACCAATTCGAGATTGATCACATCCGCATCGCCGACCGGATCCACCTTATTATTCACATGGATCACATTGGTATCGGAAAAAGCGCGCACCACCTGCGCGATCGCATCCACTTCACGAATATGTGACAAAAATTTATTGCCCAAACCTTCACCTTTGCTCGCCCCGGCCACCAACCCGGCAATATCCACAAATTCCACCGTGGTCGGAATAATTTTTTTAGATTTTGATATCTCGGATAATTTCGCCAACCGCGCATCCGGTACTTCCACCACCCCCACGTTCGGGTCGATGGTACAAAACGGATAATTTTGCGCGTCCGCCTGTTTCGACCGAGTAAGCGCGTTGAACAACGTGGATTTCCCCACGTTCGGCAAACCAACGATACCGATAGAAAATGACATAATTAATTTGGAACGATTTTTTAACAATAGAAGACGCACTCCTTGGCGTCTCCTATATTATATCATACTTTTGTGGACCCGATGGGAATCGAACCCATAACTCATCCATGCCATGGACGTGTATTAACCATTATACTACGGGCCCATTTATGTGTTGCCCATTATACCACAGCCGAAAAATAAATCAAGACTGGGGCGGCTGAGGCGCATTCGCCGGCGGCGGAGTTTCTCCGGCTTTTTTGAGCGCAGCGTCCACCGCGATTGTCGATTCTTCCTTACCGCGCAAATCAATGTCACTGGTTTTGGTCTGATCGTAGCCCGGATGTTCATAGGTGACATAAAATTGACTGTCGGCAGCAAGGAAGGTATAACGCCCATTTTTGTCAGTGAGTTCGGTGGATACCAATTTATTGAAATGCGAGTCAAACAAACGAGCAATGGCGCGGTCGAGCGGCTTTTTGGTTTGTTCATCATATACAATCCCCCACCCTTTCGGCTTGGGCACAGTAGCCAACCTTCGAAACAAGAAAAACAAAACAATATGTACCACAAGTATCACCCACATGTACCATTTGGGCGAAATATACAAAGCAACCACCGTAATTACCAAACCGGTCCAAGCTACTATCACCTGAATATGACGCAAAACCTTTTCAACGTATAGTCGTTTTGGTGTTTTGGATACTCCCGACGGATCAACCGGAATGTTGGCGGTGATGGTCGTATCAGCCGCCACCACTTCTACTACTTCGCCGTGATATAGATCGATTTTTTTACCATCGCTTTTGAAATCCATGAGTAATTTGGTGGGGGAAATAAAACCGGTTTTGTATACTTCCAAACGATATTTTCCCGGGTCAACAATGAAAATATAACGCCCGTGTTTGTCTGTCACGCGCGAACGCAAAATCTTGCCGGTAGCCACGTCCACCAAACGCACGATCGCCAAATCCACCGGTAATTTACTCAACGAATTATATACCTGCCCCCAATTTTCACGTTTGCGTCGACCCAACAGCAAAATCGGTTGCAAAAATAACAATTGTAAAAATGCCCACAAGTTCGACAGAGAAATCAAGGACATGGTTCCCACCGCAACTATCCCCACCGCCGCCGGCGCCACCACTTGGGTGGCCACTTGCTCAACCGCCGGATTATCCACCGTCTCTTTCACGGCTTCTATCGCGCGCTGGATATTGGCCGGTATCACCTCGAGTATCGTAATAGGCTTTTTCGTCATTTGAATTTGACGATTGACAACATTGTTGGTGATGGAAAATTTTTGGGTTTGGTGAGAATAATATCCACCGGCTTCCAAAGTTAAATAATATACTCCATTGGGCACTACCCAACCAAAACCACCGGCACTATCGGTAATGACCGGATTGAGCTGACCATAATTTCCACCAGAAAATAATTCCCCACTACTGGTGTATAAATCAACCTTCACACCAGCAAGACCACCGTTTGCACCCCGCACCGCCCCCAAAGGCAAACTGGACAATTTGAATGCGATACTATCAGTCTGTGCTGAACCATAATCAATTTCTACGTATCCGGTGGTGTCGCCGTCAGGGAATACAATATCTGATAAATACATTTTGCGCGCACTGTCGAATGTTAAATCGTATGATGCACTACCGATTTTCAAAATAATTTTATTTGGTGGGCCAACTAATTTTTCATAAGGTACGCCGATGGTAATGGCCGATCCTACCAAACTTCTGACTACACCAGCACCATCAATAAACAAAGGAATTTTGCGCGCACCGGCCCAAAATTCCAAATTACTCGAATCAACGTGGACAAAACCAGGTACTGTGGTGCCGCGTCGGCAAGCAGAAGTATCGAAGGTGCAATTAGCATTACACGCCACACTGCCTTCAGACCAATCAATATTAAAATCGCCACAACTATTCGCTATCGGCAAACCTACTTCACAATCTTCACCGGCATCGAGAGCACCGTCACCACATTTGATATTTGGTTGACATTGATTATTCGTCGTACAGGCCGCACTACACGAAGCAGGACATGCTCCATTCAAATTACCATTATCACATTCTTCAGTACCTTGGGGTGTACCATCACCGCACACTGGACAGATTTGTATTTTACAAGCGCTACTACATGTACTAGGACACGTACCATTATTACCGGCATTGTCACACTCTTCTCCTGCACTCACATCTAAACTTCCATCCCCACAAAATCCTTCTGGCGGCACAATGCGACAGTCAGAATAATCGAAAGCGCACGAATTATTACATTTTACACTCCCTGCATTCCATGCCGGATTCTGCGCAGAGCAAGTACGAGAAATTGCAAGGCCAGATTCACAGTATTCGCCGGGACCAATAGAGCCATCCCCACAGAAACCTTCACCGATAGTGTGACAACTAGAATAATTAAAAGAGCAGTCAGTATTACAAGTGACCGCACCTGCATTCCACGCCGGATTCTGGGCGGAGCAAGTGCGAGAGATGGTTAGGCCGGATTCACAGTCTTCTCCTGTGTCCAACTGGCCATTATTGCACCCCGGGGGCGGCACATTAAATGTGCAAACAGCGCTACAAGTAGCCGGCCACGGACCATTGCGCGGACCTTCGTCGCACTCTTCATTCACTTTTTGTCGTTTTCCAATGACAACCCCTTGCTCTACAACCGAATCCCCGCAATATTTCACCCTACAACCCAAGGTGGCCCCACCACTAACATTCCCAGACGTATCGCGGGTAAATATTCTATAATAATAATTAACATTCCCCACAATCGCGCTGTCGGCATAATATTGATCCAGACCACTATATACTGACACACCATCCAACAAACTACTGGGCGGATGATTTTCTTTACGTACAATATCCACACCAACCAAACATGCCTCCGCCCCCAGACCAGGATTGACCCAAAATAATTCACAAATATGATTGCGGACTAACACCGAGTAATCAGAAACATTCGGTGGTGCGGTATCATCTGCCACAAGAGCAAAAACCCCATCATCAGTTTCCGCTGTTGACCCCGCGTGATTGTCGGATAAAATCTTATAATGATAGGTAGTATTGCCACACAAATTGGTAATCAACAAATTATGCGCATACATCAACGCCGGATCACTTACCCCCTCACCGGTATAAGCATCAGTTGCGCCATATTTTACTTGGCTGTCTGCCGGCAAATTCGTGGACCACAATATCCCCGATGTGGACATGCCGACATTTACCTTGATATTAAAAATAGCCAGTGTCGGCAACACCCCCACCTGGGTAGTGAACAAACCTGTCTCATTATCGGAAGCACTACCATCGTCAGTACACACAATGGTAAAAGGGTAGACAGTATTTTGTGTCAAACCGACAATATCCACCGCAAAATTACTACCGGCACGAGTGAACGGGGCGGATCGCGCCGGCATGCCATAAGTAAAAATACAGCCAGTAATAATACCGTCGCTATCGGTCGCCTGCCAACCGACATGAGCGCTCGTATCCGTAGTGGAAGAAGTGATATTAAATATTGTCGGCGGAACATTCTCTCCTTTGTTATGCGCCAAATATCCATCAGCAAAATAATTATTGTACGGATGTAAACCGACCAGATTGTAGGTTTGTGTTGATCGAGATGTATATTCGAGACTATCCACTTTTTCCCAAGTATAATCAGCTTTCAAAATCTCGTCTCCAACGTTGATTTGTCCAATATTAAAATCAGCATATTGCAACATGTGGTCGTGCCGAGACGCCACCGGATCGATCGCGCCCCAACCTTCCACACCTGATTGATCACGAAAATATAATGGATGCTCTGACGTCAATTTCAAACGGTCATTCAGCAAAAAATAACCTTCACGTATTGGCGATTCAATCTTTTTCACCACAGAAAAAGACAATCTGTTGAGAATAAAATCAAAACTTGCCACCCTATCCCCTGGCACAATCTGTTCTATTTTTTTTGACAAACCATCGGCCATCAAAATATTGGTACCGCCCGCAAAACAAGACACACATGCTCCACAATCACCCGCGCACGAACTACACATTTCACCATTATTACAAGTGCCATCACCACAATACATACCACTCACTGGCACTGTCACCCCCACTGTCACATTACCATCACTGGTGGAAGCTAATACTGACGACCACAACCAACCATTCGCTAAAATAGTCGCTAATAAAAATAAAATTTTTGAAAATTTATTTTTTATCATAACCGCGCCATTATTTTTTTCATTTGATATCTACGCGCCAAAAACACAACCGACCCTATGAATATCAAAAATAAAATACCAACTACTACCAAACTCCACACCGGCAAATACCACACATAAATCAACGAAATCACATTTTGCTTGGTAATTCCATATCCGACTTTCACTTGCACTTGGTACAATCCCGGCCAAAAACCCCGGCCGGCCGCATCAATATTAAAATCCGACATCTTGCTCGCGCCGGAAATGATTCTGGCGCTGGAAAATATTGGCTGGGTTGTGATTTCATTACCGCGCCAGTCCAGCACTTTGGCATCGCCGGTGGCATTTACCTCCACATTACCTTTGTTTGTCAAAGTAAGATCAAACAACCAATTTGGTTCGCCCACTCGAGCGGCGATATGTTCAAATTTTTCCACCTGCAACACCTCATAAGCGACACCAGATACTTGAATGGTCAAAAGACTTAATGCTCGCGTCATCACACCAATATTCCCAACGGCATCATTTACAGGCTCTACTCCCAAACCCAAATAATGACTACCGGGCGGCACCCCGCGCGGAATTTTGATTTCAAATCGCATCACCCCTTTATTACCACTCGCCACTGCCAAAGTTGCCATCTCCGGCTTGACCCAGCTCTCCGCCACATCAATATTTTTTTCAAAAACCGGCTGACCGCCATTTCCCTGACGCACACCATACACTACCGGCCGAAAAACCAAATCTCTTGCTTCGGTATTACTAATATTTATTTTAACAGTTTCGATACCGGCCGGATCGCCTGTGATAAAAAAACGCACCGGACTAATAGAAAAAGACAGCGCCGGCACGGCAAACAACAAACTCAAAATAATCCCAACAAGAATTTTTCGCCACATAACCACTAAATTAAAAATTCGCCGAAGCGGAAAGTGTCACTATTTGACTATAATCACCAGCCACAGAAGACGGGCTCATAGCGGCTTTGAATGTAAAAGTAGTGGCACTACCATCTATCGCCACAGTGGAAGAAGCCAGTATCAAGGCCGCTGCCACCGCCACATCGCCGGAAATTGAATTTTGCGCGCCTGCGCCCGATACACCATATTCCTCACTGCCAGCTGTCACCGACCCGTCCGCCACAGAAGCCAACGCCGTACCACTCACCGACCCCACCTGCAACACATACCCGGTGCTGGCATTAGTGGAAATAGTGGCCACAGTTGACGCGCTCCCCACAATAGCGGCATTCAATGTGCCCAGACTCAAAGACGCATCAGAAATATAAATATTTATATAACCGCGATCCATCGCTTGATAGCCGCCACGCATTTCATAGGTGCCATTATTCGAAAAACCTGCCGGAGACGACTCTCCCGCGCTACTGTCCAAAGTGTAATCGCCACCAGTACTAAAAATACCACCGGTATCAACAGTGTCGGCATAAATATAATAATCGGCCGAAGACATGGCCGCCAACAAATTCGTCGGTAAAGAAAATGTGACAAGTGCCAGAATTACCAACACTAATAATTTTATTTTACAAAAACACAACATATACGCCCTAATATTATTGCGCCGCGCCACCAACTAACGATCTAATCTTTACCAAGATGTCTTTATTGTCTGGATTCAAATCTCTCACTTTATAATAATAATCCAACGCTTTAGTCTTTTCACCACGATATTCATACAGCAACCCCAAACTATACAAAGCATTGGAATAATTCGGCTGGATACGAATCGCCTCCAACCACAATTTTTCCGCGTCCGCTCGATCGGCGCCTTGATTGCGATTATAAATCAAACGCCCATAATTGAATAACGCGTCCGGATTTTGTAAAGCCACCGGCATGATGGTCTTGTACGCTTCTACCGCTTTGTCCATTTCTTGTTTTTGCTCATACGCATTCGCCAGACCAACATACGATCCAATATAATCTTGTTTCAAACGAATTGCTTCTTGATAATTTTTGATCGCCTCGTCCCATTTACCGGACAAACTATAAGTATTACCAAGCCGCCACCACAACACCGGATTGGTAGGCTCTAAATCTTTCGCCCGAGTCAATGATTTGAGCGCCCAATCACGCGCCTCTGGTACGAGCAAGGCCGCATTCTCATACATGGTAGACAAATTTTCCCAAATCCCCACCGACGACGGAGAAATATCAGTCGCCACTTTGGCGGCATTGACCGCTTTGGCTACCAGTGTACTCACCATTTGCATGTCTGGTTTTGGTTCTTTGCTAATATTGGATGCCTCGAGTAAATAAATTTGCGCCAGTGCCGCATTGTAAATATCAGAATGCCCGCGTTGTGCCAACGCCTCATTAATTTTAGCTTCCGCCACTTTAGAATCGGTGGTTTGCATGGCTTTGGCATAAACTGTTTCCGCATAATATAATTTCACGCCCCACACCCCCACCATCACCACCGCCGCAATCACTACGATCAAGGTGAATGAAAAAGATAAATTGTACTGTGGAGTATCCTCCACTTCCCATGAGACCAGCTTGACCACATGATCATTCAAAAAAGACAAACCTACCACCACCAGACTCAAAAGCGCGACCCAAAACCACCAGAGCGTAGGCCCATAAAAGAAAACCGCCATACCACCGGTGAGCACAATCCAGGCTACCGCCATCAGCAAAACCTCTAAACCAATTTCATCGCCGCCAAATGGGCCGACTGTAATCCGTCCGGCTCTGGCTTTTCGATACCAAGCTTGACCGATATGTCCGAGCATTAATACAAACAAAAATATGAAAGTCAAAAGCAGTACCACTCCACCCTCTACCAACAAACTGATGAGTGTACTAAAAGGCTGACTAAAACGCAACGACCAGGCGGCGGAATCATAATTAAAATCAGTTGGACGAAATTTGGAAAAATCATAGCCGAAAGTACCCAGGCCGCTGCCCAACATAAAACTTTTTACATCAGAAAAAGCTGAATTGTAAGTAATCGCCCAAGATGGACTCATGCCCAGCGCTACCTCTGTCGGCACGGCAGATTGCAAAAACTTAGGTGAACCAAAAACAATAAACACCACTGTAATCACCAGGCCAGTAAACAGCGCTGACACCCACCCCATCCGCACCTCAGAAGCAAAACTGATCGCCACTAACAATAACAACGCAAATCCTACCAGCAATATCCACCACAGCATCTGAAAACTCAACAAAATCAAAGACACAAAAGATAGTAACCCGGCAAATAAATAAAACAACAATCGCCCAGTGCGGATTTCTTTGCGCAGTAACTGACCGGCTGATAATAGCAATATAACAATTAACCACAAACCCAACTGACTATTTAATTTATCCACCGTGTTCCACGCACCCGGAGCTATCATACCAACCAAGTCCAATTTAAAAACCGCCTTCATAATAAATACGAGCGCTGTGAGCCCACCGACCGCCACAATTACATCAGTCATGCCACGCCAACGTTCTACCGTGCGAATCTGATTAATATTTAAAAAATAATATAATACTAAGAAAAAAAGAAATAAGAAATTAAAAATAAAAAATTCACTCCGCCCCAAAAAACTATCATAAATATTTGTTGAAAAAACCCCCGAGACCAAAGCGACAAATAAAAAAATTAAAAATGGTAAATCAACGACTGATCGACGAAATTCGAAACGCTTAGATAACACCACTCCGGCCGCGTATAACAAAAAGGCGACCGACACCAAACCGATAAATACATACTGTTTTGGTATGATATAGTAATTCAAAAGATTTCGATCGATAAAGAGCGGTAAAGCCACAGCCACCATAAGCAGTACGCTGTAAGTCATGATGTCTAAAATACGATTGGATGATTGACTAAACATATAAAAAAGAAACAGTGGATAACAACAAAACTACCCCCCTCATTATATCATATTTTTTATTTATGGACAATCAAATGGGTGTCGAGGTCAATTCGGTTTCAAAATAGGGAAAATCGACTTCATTTATCACGCTTTATTGTTTCACGTGATAGAATATGATATCACGTGAAACAACCAACAACAGACTAATGCTAGACAAAATTTTATTCTAATACCCTCTGTCGATCCGCGGTAAAAACAAGACACAGCCACGCTCGCCCGCCTTTGGCAGAAAAAATCTCCGCCCCACAGAAGTAGTCAAACCGTCTATCAACAAACAGACAAGGTAGAGGCCGCTCCCACAGGCACATCTCCCGACCAGTAGGTCGAAACTAAAGCCGCCAAAACTCTGCCGCCCACCTGTTCTACGTAAAACACCACCTCACTGACACAATACTGGATCGATACCCTAGACCACCAAACTGCTTATCACCGACCGCCCACCACTTACTGGCACCTCTTTTGCTGTTCTTGGATATTTTATCTACTAAATACAGTTTGGTAGTCAATTATGGCAAACCTAAACCTCGACGTCGCCTGGTGGCGCCAAAAAGATACTCCTTAAAGCTATTTAACACACGACAATGTTTCACAACGAACATTCCGCAAAAACACCAATTTCTACCCCAAAAGGTCCATTTTAACCTTCTTCCCGCCAAAGTTTGTATAGACTAGTGTATACAAACGCACAGTTTGGGCGAGTTATCCACAGTTTTATCCACAGCCTATTATGAAAAAAACAGCCTCCCAGCCATTGTATCGCCCCGCCCGTGTAGCAGAAATCTCCATCTCGCCATTTTAGTCCTTTTACCATAAATTCAATAAAAATAGGGGACCCGGAGGCCCCCACACACTTATCGACAATCGTCGCGCTCCTCCTTTTCTTTTAAATAAAGGAGGTCAACGATCCTGCTGATTTTTAACTCTACCTGCTTTTCTTTGTGGCGTTTATAGCCACTTTCCCCCTTTTTTATTTTACGCGCCTTATACTGCCTGTCATCACCATCTTCCCGCTCGTCATCGAGCGGAAAACAGGTGACCACGATCTTGGCACGGGGGACGATGACAAATATCATCCCCCTCCGCGGCTGATCTTCCGGCGAATAATACTCGGATAAGTAATATTCGCTCGTCGGATGATGTTGTTTCCGACGATGCCAGTGCTGGAAGTTCGACGCGGCATACGGCACCGCGTTGCTCAACTGTCTCCATATCTCCTTTCTTAGCTGAATACCGTTTCTGGGCACATAATATCCCAGCTCGGCCCTTCTGGCCCGATACTGCTCAATTATGTGAATGCTCAGTGTCAGGCCTCTTACCCTACATTCATACTCTGGGGGGCAATCCCGCGATAAGGCTTCCACAGCCAGCACCTCCTTTCTTGGGGTGATAGGGAAAGTTTTAATATATTATAATGTATTTTCGAAAGAACCATACCGGCCAACATCGTTGGCGACTATATATGATGACATAAAAACTCTCAGCTGTCAAGCCTTGATGAATTTATATCATTAGAGAATATTGGTGGACCAGAGGGGAATCGAACCCCTCACCTCGGCAATGCGAATGCCGCGCTCTACCAAATGAGCTACTGGCCCATGAATTTGCGTATTAAAATACTATAATATTTTTCCATTTAAGTCAACCGGCACCGTCTTCGTACTGCTTTTTCCAACCACATATCATACCTATCGAGTATGATATCAAACAACCTAATGATAAAGCGCCCGTAAACGGACGCTTTCGAGGTACCGGTGGGAATTGCACCCACGCATAGAGGTTTTGCAGACCTCTGCCTTACTGCTTGGCTACGGTACCATTTTGGTGTTATCAGGATATCATTTCTTTAAAAAAAATTCAAGTCCAAAACTAATCACACTTTATCTCACATACCCGAGCGGATTCACGCGTGCACCATTGATAATAATTTCGAAATGCAAATGAATACCGGTGCGACCGCGCACATTACCAGTGTTGCCCATGAGACCAATAGTCTGGCCAGCCGTCACATAGTCACCAGGGGACACTAGCAAGACATCATTGTGACCATACAAAGTCTTCATGCCATTACCGTGATCAATTTGAACATAACAACCATAACCACGATTCCAACCGCACTGCGCAAATTCTACTTTACCAGCCTTGGCCGCATAGTTCGGAGTATGAAAAGGCCCAGCAACATCAAGACCGTGGTGTGTCCAACCATAATACTGGGTAATAGTACGCACCCCGGAAGGCCACACAAAGCCGGAGGCAGACGCGCCCGCCGACGATCCCGGCACCACCCGTCGGCTGATCGTACCCGTACTACGCGGCACTGTAGCGATGGCTCGTGCCTGCGGCATGACACCGTTTGGCACCATTATTCGTTCACCAATCTTAATACTGGCACCATCTTCATCTAATTTATTGAAGGTGATAATATCTGGTGTTTTGGCTCCATATAAAATGGCGATCTTTTGCACATTATCACCCTTCTTAATGGTATGCATGACACCGGTAGTCGGCGGAATTTTCAGTATTTGTCCCAATTTCAAAAGCGAACGCAAAGTTAAATTGTTCTCCCACATTACTGTGGCTACGCTCACATCGAAATTATACGCAATACTAGAAAGCGAATCACCTGACTGAACTTCATAATCCACCACTTGGTCGCGCGTACTACCAATAGTAGAACCCGTAATCAGGGTGGGTTTGGTAATAGCCATACCACCTGCCACCACACTGCCCAAATCTTGATCACGCACCAACATGTCGCCCGCCAAACCAGTACCGTAATCGTTACTAATTGCACCCTCACGCCATGAGGGCACGGTAGTCACCGCCATATTTTCGTTCATTGAAACTTCTTCCAAACTATACTCCTCATAATCGGCAGCAAATAATTGGTAAGCGATAGTCTTTCGGCCAAATAGATTCGGGTCCTCTTTACTAAATATTTTTGTCTGAGGCAATACTAAAATAATAAATATAAATAAAATAAAAACTTGCAAATTATCACGCTTCAAAAGCCAACCTCCTTGGCCAGTGATCCCAACTCGCTTCAATAAATAATTAATCTTGTAATTGGTAAACACCAAAACCCGCCCCATACGCCCAAAGACACCTCCGAACACCCAACCGAACCCATGCCCGAACAACCAAAAAAACCGCTTAAAAAGCATTAAAGCACGCAAAAAATAGAGTAGAAAGCGATATTTCATGGTTTGCAATACTTGACTGTTGACGTATTTTATCATAAAATAGGGTCAAAAGCAATCCCGGCTAGACCGGGGGAACCCTAGACGGGTTTTTATATTTAAATCTTAATTCATCGAGTATGACCACTACCATTGTGGCACTGATGGCACTCTTGCCCGCGATCATCGCGATCGTTTACGGCATCGTGCTTATCGTTTGGATCAATCGTCAGCCGACTGGCGACGAACGCATGCAGGCCATCGCCCGCGCCATTCAAGAAGGCGCCAAAGCTTACTTGGCTCGTCAATACAAGACCGTCGCTTGGGTGGCGGCAGTAGTATTTTTAATCATCGGACTATCTGTCGACTGGTTTACCGCTCTTGGCTTTGTGGTGGGGGCAATCCTTTCCGCCCTGGCCGGCATCATCGGCATGAACATCTCCGTACGCGCTAATGTGCGTACCGCTGAAGCCGCCAAAAGCGGTATGGTGGCAGCATTGAACGTTGCTGTGCGCGGTGGTTCCATTACCGGCTTATTTGTAGCCGGCCTCGGACTTTTGGGTGTTTCCGGTTTTTATTTAATTTTCAAAGACATTTCCGCTTTGATTGGTTTGGCTTTCGGCGGATCACTCATTTCAATTTTTGCTCGTATCGGTGGTGGTATTTTCACCAAAGCCGCTGACGTGGGCGCTGATCTCGTCGGTAAGGTAGAAAAAGGTATTCCGGAAGACGACCCGCGCAACCCGGCCGTGATTGCCGACAATGTCGGTGACAACGTTGGTGACTGCGCCGGCATGGCCGCGGATTTATTTGAGACTTATGCTGTGACGGCTATCGCCGCGATGGTGCTCGGTGATTTACTTTTCCCAGGCAATGATCGTGTGATTGTGTATCCGTTAGTTTTAGGAGGCGTGTCCATCATCGCTTCTATTGTCGGAACTTTTGCCGTACGTCTAGGCAAAACTCAAAACGTCATGAACGCCCTCTACAAGGGTTTAGCCGCCGCTGGTGTGCTCGCGCTAATTGGTTTCTATTTTGTCACCAACTGGCTCATGAAAGATATTGCCGGCGTGAGTACTGAAAAAATCTTTTTGGCCGCTGTGATTGGTCTCGCTATGACTGCTGTGATGGTGTGGCTGACTGAATACTATACTGCTACCAAATATAGCCCGGTAAGAAACTTGGCCAAAGCATCCGAAACCGGACACGGCACCAATGTGATTGCCGGTCTGGCTCTATCGATGCGTTCTACCGCTTTGCCGGTACTCGCGATTGTAGCCGCTATCTTGGGCGCCTATTGGCTCGCTGGTATTTATGGTGTCGCTATCGCCGCGATGAGTATGTTGTCACTCACCGGTATTATTGTGACGATCGACGCCTACGGCCCGATCACCGATAACGCCGGCGGTATCGCTGAAATGGCTGAATTGCTGGAAAGTGTACGCGCCATTACTGATCCGCTCGATGCTGTTGGCAACACCACCAAGGCCGTCACCAAAGGCTACGCGATTGCGTCTGCTGGTTTGGCTTCGCTCGTGTTATTTGCGGATTATACTCACAAATTACCGTCCACTGTTCAATTTTTACTCAACGATCCGAAAGTTTTGGCCGGTTTATTCATCGGTGGTATGTTGCCATATTTATTTGGCTCCATGCTGATGGAATCGGTCGGCAAAGTGGCTGGTAAAGTAGTAGAAGAAGTGCGTCGTCAGTTCCGCGAAATTCCGGGAATCATGGAACGTACCAACAAACCGGATTACGGCAAAGCGGTGGATATTGTCACCAAAGGCGCCATCGGCCAAATGATTGTGCCGGCTTTAATCCCGGTCGTTGCTCCGATTTTAGTCGGGTTCATCTTGGGTGTTGAGGCGCTCGGCGGCATGTTGCTCGGTACAATTATTACTGGCTTGTTTGTCGCAATTTCGATGACCACCGGTGGTGGCGCTTGGGACAACGCCAAAAAATATATTGAATCCGGCAACTACGGCGGAAAAGGCTCGTTTGCTCATCAAGCCGCTGTCACTGGCGACACTGTGGGCGATCCTTACAAAGACACCGCCGGTCCGGCGATCAACCCGATGATCAAAGTGGCGAATATTGTGGCATTGTTGATTGTGGGATTATTGATTAAATAATTATTATCATCCTGCCCACACAACTGTCATCCCGACCCGCACGGAGGGATCTCTCTCATCAATTACAAACAAAAAGGCGCTCGCGGGCGTCTTTTTAATTCTTGACAAAACTACGTTAGCAGACTATTTTATCATTGGATCATTAATAGAAAACACCTTATCAAGATTGGTGGTTCAACATGAATCGATTTGACGGAGTGGTCCTAATAGCTGAGCTGGCGATCGAGGCGATGGAAATACATGATTCCACCGACCACATCGAGAGATTTCGCCGCAGCATCGACAGCCACAAGTGGCACGAGTTGACTCAGGCGCTCACCGATGAACTCAAAATCATCAGCCGCCCCATTCAAGCCGAAACCATTCTTCTTGATTGGCGCACCGTCACTTTGTTAAAGTATGGGGAGCAAACGTGGTATTTGCTCGCCGTAAATTTAGCTCACAGCATCCTCCATCCTCTGGCTGCGAAGCTGAAGTGGCAAGCCGTCTGCAGTCACCCAAAAGAATTGCAAATCGGGGAGGACTCGACGTTTTGTGCAATCTGCGGTCACACCAACCGATAACCGTGCGGAATCGACAGTGCCTCACTCAGTCCAACCGACGCCTGGAAATCTAGGCGTCTTTTTTGTAGATAAAAAAGCCGGGCCGAACCCGGCACAAAAGAACAAATCCACACGAGAGAATCAATCGTCGTTGTCACCAAACAAACCGCCCGAGCGACGCTGAACCTCGTAGGCATAATCACGCAACGCTTCGAGCGGATGGAACAATCTCCACAACACACGATACCACAAAGGCTGACGTGGCGCCCAAACGATGGCGCCTTCTACAGATTTAAACCCGGGTGGCAATTTGCTCAATCCCATCGAACCCTCCATCACATTTGAGAAGTATGTTTTCATATTATCATAATTATCTCTATCGCACAATCTCGTATTGACAATTTAATATTTTTCCGCTAAAATGCCCAAACAATAATTTATCACATTCTTAATATTCTTTAATATTTTCATATGTCTCACGTCGTCAACAAACTCGAAAAGTCCCAAGTGGAAATCAAAATCACGGTCGCGCCGAATGATTACCAGAAAGATCTCGGGGCCGCCGCCATACGTCTATCCGAGCGCGCCGGCATCAAAGGTTTTCGCCCGGGCAAAGCGCCTTACCTCGCCGTCAAAGAACAACTCGGCGAAGTGAAAATTTTCGAAGAAGCCATGCAAACCATCGTCGAAATAAATTATTTCCGCGCCGTGCAGGGTGAAAAATTGGAACCGATCGGCCAACCGGAAATCACCATCGAAAAAATGGCCCCGGGCAATGATTTCGAATTTACCGCCAAAGTGGCGCTTCTGCCGTCCGTGAAATTACCGGATTTTACCAAAATAAAAGTGGAACGCAAAAAAGTGGAGATAGGTGACAAAGAAGTGGAAGATGTGCTCACCGACTTGCGCAAAATGCGCACCGCCGAAGCCGCCAAAAATGACGCCGCCACCAAAGACGACAAAATCGTGGTGGATATGGATATGTTCATCGACAACGTCCCGATGGAAGGCGGACAAGCCAAAGATTATCAAATCTATTTGAACGAACCGCACTATATCCCGGGCATGGCCGAACAGTTGGTCGGCCTCAAATCCGGCGAAGAAAAACAATTCGCGCTCAAATTTCCGGCCGAACATTACAACAAACTTTACGCCAACAAAAATGTCGACATCAAGGTGAAGGCCAAAGGCGTCTTCGCGCTACAAATGCCGGCAGTGGATGAAGACTTCGCCAAAGCGCTCGGCCAAGAAAGCGCCGCCAAACTACGCGACTTACTATTGGCCAATATTACCCACGAGGCCGAACACAAGGAAGATCAACGCCTCGAACAAGCCATGCTCGAGCAGACCATTGCCGCCACTGAATTTAGCGTACTGCCAGATGTGCTCATCAATTCCGAAAAACAAAAAATGTTTCATGAATTAAAACACGATCTCGAACACCGCGGTATTTCTTTTGATAAATATTTAGCCGATATCAAAAAAACCGAGGACCAAATCTACACAGATTTCACCGAAAACGCCACCAAACGCGCCCAGGCCGCCCTCATCTCCCGCGCGGTCGCGGTGGAAAATAACATCGAAGTAAGTGATGAAGAACTGAAAAAAGAAATTGACCTCATCAAACAAATGTACGAGGGTGAAGAATTGAAACGAGTGGAGGAAAATATCAAACGCCCCGAAGTAAAAGATACTATCGCCGCCACGATTCAAAACAAAAAGGTGGTGGAATGGATGAAAGAAAAAATTTGCCCAGGTTGTCATTCTGAACGTAGTGAAGAATCTAAATCACAACAATCAAATGACCATGGCGCGCCCGGGCACAAATGTGAACATTGCTAACAATTTTAAACAAAAAATCACTCGCCAATGCGGGTGATTTTTTAACAGAATTAACTAAGTGTCACCTATCTGAGTTCTGTATATGCTTGCGCTGCAAGATCATCATAATACTTTAACATTTCATCAGTGACTACTAATTTCTTATTGTAACAAAAAATGGCCAGCAACTGACTACGCACAGCGGCAACATCTATCCCGCCATTATTAGATTCCTTCGATTGGTTCGTTAAATAATATGCGGTAAATTTAGGACCCATATCCAGAAATTCTTTATCTGTTTTTATAGCCGTCTTATAATCATCAGCGGTGGGTTTTCTATCGTTGGTATATAATACGAATTCACCTCCATTGTTTTCTTTGCTCTTATCCATATTTTTGAAAATTAACAATTACGCTTGTATTTTACCCCCCCCCAGCCCCCTTTTGACAAATCGGGTGTGGATAACTATTTTCTTCCCTCTTGACAAATTGTTTATTATAGTTTATAATTCATACTGAACTATAAACTATATGCATACTGACACAAAAAACAAGATTTTGGCTTATATCAGAGAAAAAGGCCAAACAACTCCCAACGAGTTGTGGCACTTTTTGAATATTAGCCAACCAGCGCTATACAAGCAACTCAAAAAACTCCTACAAACCGACCAAATCTCCAAAATCGGCACTCCGCCTAAAGTTAAATATTTTCCTAAATTTAATATGGCCAACAACGAAATTGAACAAAAATCCACCAATTGGGCAGTCACCGGCGACCCGCAATTTGCGTCCACCGAATGGCTTTGCTCGACGCGTGATGTTTTTCAAGCGCGACAAGAAAGGTTGTTAACCACTCTCAAAAACCTAATCAGCGAAAACTTGCTATACTTGATAGTGGGCATGGTCGGCGAAATAGGCAATAATTCTTTTGATCACAACTTGGGTAACTGGCGCGACGTCGCCGGCGTGTTATTCGCGGTTGATACAGAAACACGCGAAATTATTTTGTCCGACCGGGGACAAGGCATTCTTTCAACGATCAAACGAGTTCGCCCCGAAACACTCGACGACCAGACGGCGCTCAACACCGCCTTCACCGAAATTATTTCCGGTCGCGCGCCGGAACAACGCGGTAATGGATTAAAATTTGTGAAAAAAATTATTGAAGAAAATAATTTATCACTACAATTCTATTCAGGGCAGGCCGCAGTGGAAATTAGCAGTGGAAAATTTACCATTAAACAAAGTGACAAAATAATTCCTGGCAGTTTGGCAATAATTAAATTCTAATTATGAAAATTGAATTAAAAAAATTTGGTACAGTTTTAACTTCACGCCCGGGAGGCAAAGAGGCATACTTAAGCGCGCGCGCGTATTTATTACCGAAAGATAAAAACGAAAAAGTTGAAATAGATTTCTCCGGGATACAAGTACTATCACCATCGTGGGCCGACGAATTTTTGACACCAATAAAAAACGACTTCGGCGCTAATTTTATTTTATTGCCGAGCGATAATTCTTCGGTCAAGGCCAGTTTGGAAATTTTGGAACAACAACACGCCTAAAAATCTTCACCACGATCAACCAAATAAAAAAACCGAGATGGGCACACAGCCACATCTCGGAAACTACCAATCAAAGAGCCAATAGGCGGCCGAGCGCCACCAACTTCTGGTCGGCAACACATCGACCTTGCCATTTGTCACAAACGTCACCGCCGCTTCCAGCCCCAACGCGCGGAATACTATCTGCACCTGATCCATGTTGAGGGCATGGGCATAATCGCCACTGCGTTCCAAGCGATCCAGAGTAGCCACAGAGATACCCAATGCTCTCGCGACCACCTTTTGGTCAATGTGCAGATACACACGCCAATGCACGAGCGTGCGATGCAACTCATCGAACGATATTGGCATCACCGGCGGGCAATCTACCATCTCTTCGTAAACACCAATCTCGATATCGAGCTCATCCGCAGCGTCCTGAAACCGTACCCGGACTGACGACGACAATTCGCCGTTCAAAGCCATGGCATAGGTTTGGCGGAGCTGCTCAGCGACCTGGCGACCTCGGTCAGTCAGTATCTTTTCCATCAGCTCCTCCCTTAATGCGTTTGACACTACACATTACCCCAAAATTACCGATTTGGCAAGAGTACGTTTGACCATTAACCGATTCCGTAATAAAATACCAACAAATAAATTTCAATTTTATGTATTTTGGTGCACACGTCTCTATCGCCGGCGGACTCGAAAACGCCCCACTCAACGCGGGCGCAATTGGTTGCGAAGTTTTTCAAATGTTCACCCGCTCGCCTCAAGGTGGATGGGTGCCGCCTTGTGATGCCAAAGTCGCCAAAGAATTTCTGGACAATTGTAAAAAAAATAAACAAAAAGAGTGGGTCGTGCACACCCCGTATTTTATTAATTTTGCGTCAGCCAACCCGCAAATTTACCACGCGTCTATTTCTGTCGTGCGCCAAGAACTAGAACGCGCGTCAATGTTAAAAGCAAAATATTTAATGACTCACCTCGGGAGTTACAAAGATTTGGGACACGACAAAGGACTAGCACAGGTCGTCGCGGGTCTCGCCGAAATGCTCGATGGATACAAGGGTGAAACACAATTCCTGATAGAAATTTCTGCCGGCGCCGGAGAAATTATTGGCGACACTTACGAAGAAATTGCCGAAATAATTTTTGATAAAAAATTAAAGAAATACGATATTGGTGTGTGCTATGATACCCAACACGGATTTGCGTCCGGCTATGATACACGCGATAAAAAAGCGGTTGATGCCACTCTGCAATTATTTGATAAAATTATCGGGCTCGACAAATTAAAAATGTCACACTGCAATGATAGCGAAACCGAATTGGGTTCGCACCGAGACCGACATGCGCACATTGGCGAAGGGAAAATCGGGCGGGCGGGATTTGCGGCACTCATCACTCATCCGAAATTAAAAAACATCAATTGGTATTTGGAGACCGAACACGACAAGGTCGAAGATGATTTGAAAATTTTGAAAAAAATCCGCAGATAAAATATGAAAATAAGAATTCGCGTACTTCCCAGATCATCGCGCAATGAAGTCGTCGGTGAAATGGCCGACGGCACACTCAAAGTAAAACTCACCGCCCCGCCGGTGGACGGCAAGGCCAACGACGCGCTGGTTGAGTTGCTGGCGAAACATTTTGATACTTCCAAAAGCAAAATAAAAATCGTGAGTGGTTTGACGAGTAAAAACAAAACCGTTGAAATCCAAAGACTGGCAATATAATTAGGAGACTGGTCGTAAAATCGGTGAGTGGCATACTTAAAAAAGCCAGAGTTTAATTGGCTTTTTTGAATACTTTTAATAACTTTTTTGTTTATAAACTGATTTTAATTTCCCCCAAATTTTACCACCCGCACCGGCTTCACTTTTGTCAAATCTAAAAGCACCTTTGCGTTTCTGGGACTGCCATCGGAATTTCTAAAACCTTTTTGGAATGATCCCAACTTCTTAATCGCTTTATCATCCATAATAATTAAGGCGACTTCTGTCATCCGAAACGATACTTTCCGCAATCGCGACGGCGCTTTACGCAAGATCCTTTTCTTTTCATAATCAGACAAACCGCCCTTTAATTCCTTATGCCAAACTTGAAAACTTCGGTCTTCGTCGTTAAACTTGGCTTCCCCCACGGCCAAAATTAATCCGGCAGCGCCATATTGCTTGATGGCTTTCAAAATCGCCCGCTTATCATTTACGATGACACTGTTGCTAATCTTGCCACTAGCATCCTTAATCGGATGCGCCTTAAAATCCCACGGTATCCCGGACAATCCGTCAAACTCCACTCGCCCATACTTTGGTCCGGGCACAGTTACGGTTGGCGATAAACGCGTTTCACAAAGATATTGAAAATAGAATCCCAACCATTCCATTTGCTTCCAGTGGGGATATTGCGCCGCTTTCATTTCTAAAATCGATCTTCTGCCATCCCAAGCCCTGGGCAGCTTACTCAATAACTTCATCAGCCTGTCCTCTATTTTCTTTGTAATCATAAATAATAAATTATATTACGGAATTGTTGTGTAGCAACAATAGTGAATTGGCAAAATCAGGAAATAAAAATCGATTAATTTCGGCAATTAAAGATTGGTCGTGTTTGACATTTTCATTATCCTTGCCGGCATTACGCTTGGTAACTCGATTAGTTTTTTCCGACCGTTCTATTTTCAATAACAAATCTTTGTCAACGAGCGCATCATCCATAATCGGCAAAGTTAGTAATGTCCGCTCCGAAATCGTCATCCCGCCGTCATTTACTCGCCACCACCAATACATGTAACTGCTATTTAACAATAAATATGCCTGATTCTGTTCGGCTTCGCTGTGAAAATACAGGGTTCGGAAAGACGATCTGTCCACCTCATGTTTTAAAGCGGAAATAAAATATCTGGGCGTTGATGGCACAATTAGCCGGTATTTTGTGGGCCAGTTAGAAACTAGGTGAGCCATAATTTTATGCTGTTTTTGAGCCCAGTCATAAAGCGGCAGTAAATCACGTTGTAATTTAGGAAAAACATCTTCTTTGGGATGAACCGCCACCAAATAATTATCAATAGAATCAAGCAATTCCTGTCTTTCCTTCACCCGCCAACGCAACAACGGGGTGATCCGAAAACTCTGCTTACCGACATTTTTACGCGCCACAATAATACCCGCGCGCGTGCTGTTGGCTTGATTGGAATTTTTGGAGCCGAATTTAATGCCGCGAAAAATATTGTCCGGCACGTTATCAAAACAGAAAACATCAAGCGTGGAAAAATTGTCCACTAACAATTTTCTTAATGAATTAAATTTTTGGCCATTAGTAAAAGTTTGCGGCGAGATGGAAACAAAACCACTGGTGGTCTTAATAATTTTTTCTAAAAAATAGGCGTACAAATCGCGCGCGGCCGCAGTTTCAAATCTGGCGTCCGCCTCCACATTCACATAAGGAGGGTTGAGAATCGCATAATCGTATTTGGGCAAACTTGACGCGCCCAAAAAATCCGCCTGAATAAATTTGGGTTTGATAATATTAAATAAATTTAGCTCGTTTTTTTGAAAATTGATTGTAAACAAAAAACGCGCGACTAAAAGGGCCAGTCGATCGCGATCGACACAGTACATATTGTTCAACAAAAACTGTTCTGGATCGCTCTGACAACGAATCAGCCAAAAAGACAGATTCCCTACCCCACAACAAGGATCGACCCAAATTTTATTTTTGAGAAAACCCAATGTTTTTTTGGCCATCACTTGCGCCACATCATCCGGCGTAAAATATTGCCCGGATTCTTTACGTTGGTCGCGGTTGGTGTAAGCCAACGAATATTCGTAGAGTGCAGAAATCTCACCGATTGAAAGTCCGTCTAAAAAATCAAAATTTATAAATTCAATATTCTTAAATTCTTTGGCTTGCAAAATATAATCCAGGTCGGCTCTGCCCAGCTGTTTCAAATGCGTGGCCAAAACGAGATGCCAAGTTTTTTCCAAACCAAAACTATCAATTAAATCATTGAAGTCGCTTATCGGTAAACTATGGATAATTGACCGACTATTACACATACATTTTTCCAATTATTATCTATAATATACGGCTATTGCCGGCAATCGTCAATTTATCACACCCATTCTTGATATAATTCAAGAGGCGGAGTTTTTGTTTCACGGAAGGGATTGGGCTAAGGCACATCAACTCCACCCTTACTCCACGGATTACATCGAAGCACCCGCCACGCGGCCTTTGGTATTCCCACCACCAGGCCGTATTTTTTTATCACTTGATACCCATACTCACTGCACGACGGATAAAACCGGCAATATCCATGCGGAAATCGCCCTCGAAACAACCCGTGATCCGGCGAGAACGTCTTCTGGTACACCCAAATCACCCACAACACCGGCACGCGTAAATAATAAAATAGTTTTCTCATAATACAATAGGGCGGGAGAGACTTTGTATCAAAG
>Ga0208373_1001435_pt1 | contig 32054 bp, 23 predicted proteins | sample RifOxyC2_FD_184036 | JGI IMG/M metagenome (GOLD analysis project Ga0208373, IMG submission 184036) | Soil microbial communities from Rifle, Colorado - Rifle Oxygen_injection C2 (SPAdes) | ecosystem: Environmental > Terrestrial > Deep subsurface > Rock core/Sediment | place: Rifle, Colorado... | reverse complement strand
CATTATTCATCATGAGAATGCCCATGAGCTCTTTCCTTGTTGTTCTCAGCAAGTTAACCACGTATCTGATGCCATTATCCGTAAGGAGGTTCTGGGTACGCAGAGGAAGATCCAGCTGGCTGATGGGAAGGCGCAGCCGCGGATCATCGGCCTCTTGCACGGATACCGCCTGTCGGGATGGCTCGGCAGGGGGCAGATCGATGCTGTCCCGGTAGTGTGCTTCGAGGCGGGAGTGAACGGGATTGAAAGTCGGGTCAGCGAGTTTTGAGAGCCCCTTGAGAGCAAGCTGCCTCACGCGTTCGCGACTCACCCCACCGGATTGAAATTCCGTAAAGAGCCTCCCCAGCTCTTTGAGCGTTGGCTCTTTCCCGTAGGTGTCCTCGTCAAAGGCGAAGTGCAGGTGAGGATCGTTCGGCTCCGGTGGTAGCCCTCTCAGGCCGAGTCCGTGGTGAGCGATCACGGCGCGTCGGAGGCGAGCGGGGAGATGGACGAGCGCTTCGGCGATCGCCTCGCGCTGTTCGCGCGTGGCGAGCGTACCGTGAGTCGGATCCGCCAGTTCCAGGATATTCCCCAGTGTTTCGTCTTCATCATCGCCGATGGGTTGATCCACGCTCTTCGGTTTTGAGAGGAGAGCGCGGATTTCAGTTCGTGTCATGTCGCAGGCCGCTGCGGTGGTTTCGAGGGATGGCGAAACGCCGTGCTTTTCGCGGTACGCTTTGATGAAGTCGCGGACTCGCGGGAAGCGATCGTAAACGTGGACGGGGATGCGGATGGTACGGGCTTGGTCGGCAATGGCGCGCAGGACCGCCTGCCGAATCCACCATGTGGCATAGGTGCTGAATTTATATCCGCGTTGCCACTCCCACTTCTCGACTGCTCGCAGCAGCCCCGTGTTTCCCTCCTGGATGAGGTCGAGGAAGGAGAGGCCGCGGTTGCGATACTTCTTCGCGATGGAAACGACGAGGCGGAGATTGGGATTTGTGAGGTCGTTCTTCGCCTCCTGCCATAGGCCGACGGACGCCTCCGCCCGCGCGATCCGTTCCCGCAGACTCTCGATGGGCTCGCCGGCTTCCCGAACGAGAGCATCGTACACGTCACCGTCTTCGGATGCTTTCCGGGCTTCTTCCATCGCATGGAGGAGGGAACGGAGTGAATCGATGCACGTCTCCTCCTGTACCCCCCCTCTCTTCTCCTTTCCGAAGAACCAGCTGTCCCGTACAGGGGTCTCCTCCAAGAGCGTGCAGATTTCCTCCATCTTCCGCCAGTAGGGGGAGGAAACATCCTGAGGGGGAATCCCGTAGGAGCCTGCGTCTGCCGCCTGATGTCTGAGCTGATCGATCCGCGGGAGATTCTCGCGCATCCGTTCCACGAGTGCGGAAAGATCTTCATCGGGGGTTTTCGCATGTGCTCCCGGTTTCACGTTCCGGAGGAACGTCCAGCCACCCCTCTCGCCGGCGCAGACGATACTGTAGTCTTTGAGCAGGAGGCGCTGCATGGCGTGATTGGTGAGCAGGTCACGGCGAAACGCGGTGCGGTGCCGCTCGATGCGCTGTCCAATGGCGACTTCTTCCTCTTGGATGAGCAGGGGCGTTTGCCCGATCTGATAGAGGTAGAGACCGATGGGATCCGCATGCCCCCCCCTGATGGATCGCCGAAGTATTCTCTCGTACGCGGCAAGCAGTTTCTGTGCTTCGAGCTCGGATGTGGCGAGTTCTTCGGCGGACGGGTCAAAGTTCGATTCGAGCGATTCCTCAAACGCATCTGTCACGGGAATAGCCATGTGCCCCTCTGGCGGGAGCGGGTGCGTGCGGCGTTTCCGGCGGCGGCGCGGATGATCAGGTGCTTGCGGGGCGGAGGGGCCATTTGGCCCTGCGGGTGCCGCAACCGGCGGCTGCGCGGTCGGAAGGATCGCTCCCACGTCGCTGGCCACGATGGAGACTGGGGTAGACGGAGCCGCGCATTCTTCTGTGATCGAAGGAGTGCAGAGTGGTGGAGTCGGGAGCGTAGTCATCCGCACACTCTGAGAGGACGGCGTGGAGGTCGTGCCTTCTCTTTTGGCAATGTGCCGGAGTGCCTGAAAGTCGAGCGGCGAGCCACCCGTGACTGTCCTGAGGACACTCAAGTGGATGGAGCGCGCCCGCCCGGACACGATGAACAATCCTTTGGGAGGAGAGTGCTTCTCACTCTTGGGCGACTCCGGTGGTTGCTCGAGTTTCGTCATCATGGATGGATGCGGCGGCGGGAACGGCACCACTATCCTCCTGAGACCCCTCCAGAATCAAAACCACGCCGCGCTGGGTGCCGGCGATGACGAGCTCGGCCCCCGCTGGGGTGCGGTAAAGCACGCCGGGTGCTTCGGGGGATTTCAGGGGGTTCCGCTGGATCGGTATCGTCGGCGTCATGTCCGGAAGCGAAACGCCCACGGCACCGAGGATCGCGCGGTTCTGCACAATGAGCGCGGCGCACGCGGTTGCCCGCGGATCGCGGGGATCAATGCCTCGCAGGAGTTCGCCGAGTGCGGCATTCTGTTCCGCGACAGAGCGAATGATGGCGAGGCGCTGCGCCTCCTCTCCCTCGGAAGGGACGTGTGGCGTAACTGGCAAGAGATCCGTGGCGAGTGCGACGGGGTGGTCTCCCGTTGCAGCTGCCGGAGCCGCTTGCTCTGCGGGGGCGGGTGCGGCTGGTACAACTTCTTCCCCTACCTCCTTCTGCTCCTCAGGTTTCGCCTCCTCCTTTTTCGGGAAGACATCGGGCACGAGGTCGCGTGTGGTGGTGGCGATGTGTTCCGCTTCCCACTTGGCTGTCGCGATGTGCGGACAGTCGCACCTCGTTCGCAGCTCTTCCAGTTCCTCCATCCTGTTCCCTTTGCGAAGTAAGCGGACGAGTGCGACGAAGAGTCTCTTCTGATCCGATCCCACATCGCGACGCTTCATGCCCTCTCCTCTTGGTTCGATCTGAATCAATCCTTTCAGCTGTTTAATGGCCTGTTCTTCCTCTGCATCGAGGAACTCACAACCCTTCGAGTGTTTGCGGACTTTGGTTGGAGAGAGGCCGAGGCGATGGTTAAGCTCCGCACTCATTTGTGCGTATTCGTGGATGAGCGCGGCGGCGCGCGCGATCACTGGTCGTAGATTCCTCTTTGGTCGCCAGAGTTTCCCCTTGCCCTTCGCCTTCTGGCGATCCTCGCTTAGTTGAGTGATAAGGATCTCCAGCTCCTGCCGCGCACTCTCCGGCATTGCCGTGCGCGTCATCTCGACGATGTCTCTCACTTGCGTGCCGGTGTCGGCAGTTTCGTCCGTGACGACGTCATCTTGCGTTCCCGTATCTTCGGGCTGTTCTGTTGGTGTCTGAGCTTCTTCGGTTGCTTGTTCAAGAAGAGTGGCGGCTGCCTGATCAGTTTCGGTCATGGGAGAAAGGGTGAATGGAAAAAAGGAAGGAAGTGAATCACGGTCCGGGAGGTGATGCAAGGGGGTGGTCATTGAGCAGGGCAATGAGTCTCCCGCGTTCTGCGAGGAAGCGCTGCAGGGCTGCGAGGTCCGGTTGGGATGTGGGAGGGGGTGGCGGGGCGATTGCTGGGGTCGTTGCAGCCGGTTCGAGCGTAGGCGTCACGATTGGACTTCTCGGTTGCGCTTTTACGGGAGAGGGCGAGACTGCGGGAGCGGCCGGTGCCTCCATCTGCGGGTGCGGTGCGGCTGGTGCCTGAGCAGTGGGGATCGTCACAGGCGGAGGGCATGGTGCGGGGGAGACCGGTTCGGGGAGCCACTTCGGTTGGGGAATGGCAATCGGGAGCGTCTTCCGGCGGGCGGCGGCATCGGCAGGATGAACTTCCCTTCGCCGCGGCGCGGTCCACTTGCGGTACTGCTGGCGCGAGATGCCGACGCGCTGCAGGAACGCGTCCGAAGGCGGATCATCCCCAGCCTCCTTTCGGATGCGTGCGAGGAGATGATCGCGCACGAGCGGCGGGATCTTGCCACAGAGCGGTCCACCGCCGGTTGACTCTATCCTCTTCAGTTGCACCGCGATCTGTCGCAGTTCTCCACAGTGTGCGAGCCAGTCGGCGTAGAGCGCACGCGGGATGCCGGCGGCTTCGAGGACGGTAGTGAGCTTCCCTTCATTGACCCCGCCCGTTTCCTCGGTGATCAGAGACAACTGCGCGAGGATCTCTGCAGGGGAGAGCGTATAGGGATCCTCCACCTTCGTGACGCGGTCACTCGGTTTCCAGACAGATGTGGAGCCGGAGGGCGATGTGGCAGCCGCTGCGGGATGTGGAGGAGCTGCGAGCGCTGCCGCGGACTGGCGCACGCTGCCGCGCAGGGGATCAACGAATGACTGCTGTCGCACGGGTGGTGCCGTCGACGCATCTTCGTAGAGGACGAGGAAGGAGAGTGTATGGTGATAGACGCCGTTTTGCTTTCCTTGGAGAAAATCGAGGTACTGCTCAATGGCTGAGAGGTTGTTGCGCTGCTCTCCCGGGATCGAGAAGCGCAGGATGTCCTTCAGAGCATAGCGGCCCTGCGGTGTCTGTGCTTTGAGCGCGAGGGTCGACCGCAGCGTCCGAGTGGCGATGCCGCGTGTCTCGAGAAACCGGCGGTACCGCTCCGGGTCGACCTCTCCCTTGACGCCGAAGGCCTGTCGCAGGTGCGCGCGCGACCCCGGAGTGGGGACAGTATCATTGAGGATGACGATCGCGATGCCGCCCGGCGCGAGTGCAATACTCTTGCTCCACAGGAGGGCTCGCATATCTTCATCCGTCTTCCTATCAAGGAAGTAGACCACGTGGCTCAAGAGAATGGCATCGGAGCAGGGGAAGCCGCGGGGTGACTGTTCCATGAGCTGTGCCATGGTGGTCTGGTAGACCCGGAATTCCCGCGCGTGTTGCCGATAGAGCGCTTGGAAGCGTTCCTCGTTGGGCTCGACACCAATCAGCGTGCCGAAGTGATTTTTACACTTCGTGAGGATGCCCCCATCCCACGTTCCGACATCGAGGAGGACGCGATCCTCCTTCGGGGTGGAGGAGTGCGCGAAGTGCTGCGCGAAGATCCGCTGCAAATTGGGGAGGATCAGGTCATACCGCTCGTGCATCCGGAGCACCCCTGGTCTATGGATGACTGCTCCTTCGGTCTCCCGGAGGCCCTCTTTGCCATGCCGCGCCATCCACGTGCGTAGGTGTTTGGCACGCAGCTCACAGTAGAGCGGGGAGCATAGTTCATCGATGATTTTGTCGAGCCTCTTCCGTGGAAGTGGATTCGTGATATTTTGGAAGAATTGCTCGAGGGAGGGCCTACGCACGCCGGAGTCGGTGAGGATGCTGAGCAGTCGATTGGCCTCCTGTTCACTGAGCGCGTGGATCCAGTCGGGGACAGGGTCGCTCTCCGGGGGCTGGTCTTCGCGGGCGAAAGTGTCGAGGTCCCACAATGCATGTGTAGGAGCGGGGAACGGCTCGATGGCGCGGGTGGCGCCGTTCTGTTCGGATAGGGTGGGTGCTGTCATGGGAGTGCGTCATTCTAGAGTGCCCGCGCGGTCGTGCAAGCGCTCTCGTGAGGGAAGAGAGAAGGGGGTACATTTCTTGACTTCACTGTTCTTCTTGAGGACACTCGTACCCTTTTGCGATACTTCACTTATGCGTCGATCAGACATCACGATTTCCTGCAGCAATCAAGAAGAACATGAGCAAGTAACGCAGGACGTCTTCTCCCGCCGGAAGCGCTTCTGGATGAACGGTGGCATGGGTGTGAATCTCTCCACGGCGGAGCTTGTCGCCGCGGTGATGGCGGAAGGGGGCATCGGCACCCTCTCGGGATCGGCTCCTGGATTCAATTCCCGAAGAGAAGAGATTCTTGCGGACCCAAGTTTCGAGGGGCGCAAGCAGCGCTTTCGCGAAGCGGATATCGCAGAGATCGAGCGGCAGATCCGGTTCGTCCGGGCTGCCTCTCCGCATGGGGTTCTCGCGGTGAATATCCTCGAGCCCATGTTCGACTTCCGGGAGATGGTGGACGCGATCGGGTCTTCGGGGGGAGTGGATCTCCTCCTTCCTGCGGCGGGACTGCCGCGGGATCTTGCGAGGAAGATGAACGAGTATCCGCACATGCGCTATGCGCCGCTCGTGTCCGGTGTGCGTGCTGCGGAGGTGATGATAAAGGCTGCACTGAACCCGAAAACCGGAGGCCGCCTGCCCGATGCGTTCTACGTGGAACTGCCGCAGTTCGCGGGAGGGCATCTGGGGGCGAGGGATGATAAGGATGCCGCAAATACCGAGCCTGCAGATCCTGCGAAGCCCGACGGTCCGCGGAAGTTCGACAAGGAGGTGATCCTCGAGCAAATTCGCACGATGCTCAGGAAGTATGGCCTGGATATTCCCCTCATTCTCGCCGGAGGCATCGCCTATGGGGAGGATATCGATAGTGCCTTCGCGACGGACTACGATGCCGTTTCGAAGGGTACGCGCTTGCTGCTCGCGGAGGAATCAGGGCTCCCCGATTCTCTCTACTACAAGTACTACCTCGATACGCGCTATCGCATTGCAACAGCCATGACGAGTCCGGCGGGACTGCCTTCCCGGTACATCGATGCGGGGGACTACATCGGGAATCTCGCTACGGTGAGCCAGCCGTGTGTCTCGTGCATCATGAAGAAACCGGAGAACCCTTGCGGGTATCTGAAGCCCGGCGGAAGGGAGAAATCCTACTGCATCGCGCAGTGGCTGACGAAGACTGCGCTGCCTCGCGGGGAGGAGGGGGGTGTGCTCTTCACGGGATCGCGCCTCGTGGACATGCGCGGCGATCCGCTCTATGCGGAGAACGGTAAACCTCATCGGCCCACGACGAAGGAGACGATGGCATTCGTCTTCGATGGAATGGCAGACGAGAAGAAGGAAGCGTGAAGGGGGGCGGCCGTTCAATTTCGGAATCCCCGTCGTTGGCTGTCGCGCGGGATGAAGAACATGAACCACAGAAACCAGATCAGCCACACGGCTTCGACGTAGTCACCCTGATAGAGGCCGACGATGCCCCGGAACCCGAGGATTCCCAAGAGCCCGAGATACTGATTTCTTCTCATGGAAGGAGGTGGGAAGGGTCGAAAGCTCCCTATACCTTAAGCCATGACAGTGGAGAAGTACACAGGCGAAACTCTTTCAATCGCCTCACTCCTCTGGAGAGGCGCTCTGTGCCGATGGTTCCACCTGCAGCAGTATATTCCGGTGTTCGTAACACAGGTCGTGACGCCCGCTCTGCGCGTGGATCGTCCCGGCGACCTGATACGTGCCCAAGGGCGCATCGCACGGGACATCGAACGATACATCCCAGACGTACGTGTCGTCCTTGTAGTGTGTGCACCCGTCGATGCGCGTCGACTCCTCGCCCCAGCCCTGGCCGTTTTTCCGGCTGGACCATGGAGTATTCGAAGTGAGCGTGACGCGCTCGTCCGGCAGTGGCGCCCGGTTGCAGGCGATCTTGAGGCGGAAGGTGTCGCCCTGCCCGACGTACTGGCCCATGCCTGGATTTTGGGAGAGCGCGAGGATCTGCAGGCCCGTCGTCGCGAGCAGTCTGTGGACGGAGCCGCGGGTCGTTTCGATGATCTTTCTCGTCTTTCGGAAGACGGTCGGGAGCTCCTGCCTCGTGAGTGTGGAGAGGAGTTGCCAGTAGGAGGGGTGTTCGCTCCCCGGAACGTTCTCGCGACGCTCGTCTCTCTTGCCGGGGATGATCGCGCTGCAGCTCTGGAAGCTGGCGATGGCCAGCCGCGCCCGGCAGCGGAACATATACTTCATCCAGTCCTCGACCGGGATGGGTTCACCCCCCTCCACGTGCCGTTGCCACCGCTCGGCGACATGCTCGTTGCCGTAGAGCCTCGCGAGGTAGAAGCGCCTGTTGTCGTCCGTAAGCCAGCGGAACCACTCATCGTCGGCGCGCGTATCGGCGTTGCGGAGGAACGCCGTGCCTCCGTGGGGCAACGCGCTGTACGTCTCGAAGTGCCGTGACCGCGGCTGAGAGGGATCCCTCGGGTGCGGCGCCCACTGCACCGTGCTCATGGGTCCGCAGCCGACCCACTCCATGAATCCCTTGAGTCCGTCATCCGTGTAGCCGCAGTCCTCGAGCATCCACTCGGTATCCGGGAAGCGCTCGCGAAGCCGGCGGAAGATCTTCTCCTTCAGGGCCGGGATGTACTCGCCTTCCTCCACTTTCCCCCCTTGTCGGATGCGGTAGTACTGCCAGATCCAGGCGAGTGCGTGGTCGATCCGTCGCATGCTCACCCTGCCTTCATCCGGTTCGATCGTCTCGATAATGTAGTCGATTGCTACATCCGGATTCTCTTGGTATTTGAGGACGACGTGATGCCAGATCTGCGCCCCCCACGGGTCGCCTTCGACATTGCAGCCGCTCTCGAAGGCGGGGGTCTTATCTTCGTTTATGTGGAAGATGCCGGGCTTCTTTCCTTCCCGGTACTGCTCCCGCCAATCCCGCCACACCTCGGGGCTCGGCCACATCACGGAGTACGCGCGATCTTCGATGTGGTAGCCGCCGACGGCGTTGAGTGCATCGCCGAACGCATCCCATTGCAGTCCAAGCTCTTGTTGCGTGAAGAGGAGGAGGCGAACTTCCTCTTGGAGGGCGGGGTCTTGAGCGATGAGATCGACGGGTTTCTTGCTTACGATCTCCTCGGGCCACTCATACCACGGCAACCCGCCGTGGCGCTTCTGGAGCGCGGCGGTGACGGCGTAGTCGAGAAGGCGATCGCCATCCTTCGCATGCTCGGTCCAGTATCCGTCGAATTCCTGCAGATTCCCTCCTTCCCTGCGTTGGGTATAGACGAGGCGCATCGCTTCCAAGTGGAAGTCCCGGATGTGCTGACGATCGCACTCGCCGCGCTCGCAGATCGCGTATTCCTTCCACTTCATCTGGTAGCCGCGTCGGTTGATGAGTTCGATGAACTCCTTGGGCATTTCCCGGAGTTCTTGGATGCCGAAGAGATCGAGATCCTTGGGATCCTTGCCGAACATCCCTGCGAGGTACGGGCACCCGGAAGGGCAGAGCGGGTAGCGGTTGTCCGGTACGGAATCATTGTTCGGAAACGTGAGGATGGCCGTGAAACCGCCTTCCGTGACTGCCTGCACGGCCACCTCCTTCAAATCGCTGAGATTCCCGGCTCCGAAGAAGTGTCGCAGGGCGTAGGCTCCGTCATCCGTGAGCCCCCGCGCGCGGAGCGCCGCGATCTCATCTTCGGACACGCGCTCTCTGCGCGGAACGAACAGACTGTTATAGACGTCAAGCACGGCCACCCGACCTGCCGGGCGGCCCGGTCCCTCCGCACCGATCTTCGTCCAAAGGGGCGCGGGGCGATCCGATTCTTTTGCTTCGATGGGGAAGACCTCGCAGACCATATCGGACAAAATGGCGGGTAGTATAGGCCCGAGGGGATCGTAGACAAGCGGGATTTTCCCTCCTCACGCTTTCCGCAAATCCTCGAGCAGGACAGCGATGTCGTCGTAGGTTTTGTGCTCCCCGTGTGCAGCGGCAACGATGCGTTCCATCTTCGCCATCGTCACTCCTTTGAGGGCGTCGAGAGAGGGTGACTGGATCTTGAGTGTCGCGAGGAGCTGGCCGACTTGCACGGCGGCGTGCGCATCTCCGAGACCGAATCTTCCTGTGCGCCACCTATCGGCTCTGCGGGCGGCGAACAAGCGCTGGCCTGCATAGCGGGTGTCCCCCGCGCCTTTCTTGCTGTCTGCGGGGATGCCGGCGAATGGCGAGGGAAGATAGGTATTGTAGGATGTAGAAAGGCTTTGGAAGACGAGCAGGCAACCGCCCGCATCCGTCACAGTCGCCATGCGAGTGCGGCCTCCGTTCTTGCGCATGTAGTGTTCGCGCAGAGCGGAGGGGAGTTTTCTCCACAAATCCTCCTTCTGTTCCGGAGTCATCTTATCTTCATCTCCGGGGTCCTTGCCGAGGAAGACGGTTGCCATTTCCTGAAGGTTTCCGTTGATCATATCGAGGAACGGGAGGGCCTTCTCGATGTGGGGCATCCGCGTCGGACTATGGAGATCCGTTGCCACGATCGGACAGAAGCCGGACAGATGCTCGGCAAACCACGCGAAGCGCTCGCCGTCTGTCGTGTCCATGCCGTCCTCCCACTGCCAGAGGCCGGGGTAGTAGACTGCCACGCAATTCGGATCCGTGCAGGCGATCTCAAAGAGATCTTCCTTATCCGCCATCGCCGAGCCGCCTGCGCCGGGGCGGAAGTAGATGGCCCTGTTCCCCTGCGCGACGACGCCCTCGACGGCATCCTTCTGTGTCCTGATGAGCGAGAGGCCGCTCATCTTCCCCTGACATCGCCGTGCCCACTGTTCGATGTTTGCGGGGATCTTCTTTTGGTAGATATCTCCAACGACGTCTCCTTCTCCACCCAGTCGCATCGAGATGATCCATCTCGTAGTCGCCTGCATATCCGCGATACGCGCGCCGGGGGCCAATCGTTCTGCCTCTTCGTTCGTCAGAATGAGAGACATGATTTGTGCCGGGTTGCCGATACCCCCCGTTGTCCCGTGTTCGAGCGCCTCTCGCGATGGCATTGCGAAGGTGCCCCCCGGCGATCCGTCTCGCAACGTGATCTTCCCTTCGCTATCGACGGTTGCGAGGTTTCCCATGGCGGGGTCCTCTGAAAAATTCCCCTTCTCTTCGCAGTCGAGTGCCGGTATGCCCCAGTCGACGACGGTCGTACCCTTTTTCCCTGACGGAGGAATTTCCTTGCAGGTGATTTCATCATCCGTATATCCCCACCTCCTCAGGCGGTCGGGGGTGAGGATGGGGTGGGAGGAAGAGAGTTGTTCGGGAGAGGTGGACATAGGAGGGAAGGGATAATGGAAGCTGCAGGGCCTGTCAAGGTTTCACGAGGGTGCACCACGTGGAAGCAGCGGCGTTGGCTACTCAAGAGGAGTGATGACCCGTTCAGGGCAGGCTTCGGGAGAGGAATGTCCCGCCGGAATGCACCCCCGAACCGTGTACCGCGAAGCGGTCGGAGTGCCCCAGCACTTCAAAGGCATCCCAGTCGTGTGCGAGCACGTGCGCACTTCCTTCGATGGATTGCGTGAAGGTGCGCCGCTGATCTTCTGTGCTGCGGACGAAACGCCGTTCGGCCTCCTGAAGGACGGATTTCCACCATGTCCAGTAGCGGCTCTGGTAGACGTCGATCCGCTCTTCGAGAGCGGCTTGGACGGAGAGGGGACTTTCCATGCGGTTGCTCCGGCCGGCTCGTAGGACGTACGGCGGGTCGATGGCGTCTTCCGCCGGGAAGCCGATGGTTCGTCCGTGATCGCAGAGCAGGCGAAGCGCCAGCGCGTCGGGGATGACGAGCGTGCTTCCCTGCAGGGGCATCCCCGGAGCGACGGCGAGGGCAAGCGTGAGTGTCGGATCACTGGGTTCATAGATAAATGAATCCTTGTGGAGCGGCGTGATCTCGGAGCGCAGGAAAGAGGCGAAGCCGTGCGAGGGCTCCCCCGAGCGCATGTCGGGACACTGCATCTGCAGCGCGCCGAAGTCACCGACGAGCCGCTTCAGCGTCCCGCCTCCTCCTCTTGATTGCGTATCGAGAGCCAGCAGCCAGAGCACCTGCTCACGCGACATCTGTTGGACCGTTCGTAGCGCAAATCCCCGCGAGAAGTGTTCGTCTTTGTAATCGGGATGTATCACTTCCACTGCGACGTTACGCACGCTGTAGGGATCTGGAGAAATGTTCGCAAGGAGCTCGCCGATGGAGGTGGTCTCCCGGGCCATAAAGTTGATAATAATAGATTATTTGTAATTTTTGTCAATTACCGAGGGATGATCGTGAGGATCGCGAAGAAGTGGCAGACGCTTCCAAGCATGACCGTGAGGTGCCATGCGGTGTGTGCGAGGAATTTTCTGCTCAAGAAGAAGAGGACGCCGACGGTGTAGGCGACTCCGCCGCCCAGGAGCCATGCGAGGCCTGCCGGCGGGACGCTCCGGACAATCGGGACGATCGCAATGAGCACGATCCACCCCATGAGGAGCGAGAGGATCCAGGTGAGCATGGAGAATCTCTTCAGGGAGAGCCAGACAAGCAGAGAGCCGAAGAGCGCGAGTCCCCAGACGACCCCGAAGATGCTCCACCCCCACCCGCCTCGTACGGAGATGAGCATGAACGGCGTGTAGGTACCTGCGATAAGGAGATAGATCGCCGCGTGATCCACGACTCGCAGGACATGCTTGCACCGTGCGGATGCGAGGCTGTGGTAGAGAGTGGATGCGAGGTAGAGGGAGACGAGGGTCGCTCCGTAGATGCTCACACTCGTGATCTGCCATGCGTCTCCATTGTGTGCAGCCCACACGACGAGCAGCACGAGTGCGGCGATGCCCAGCCCGAATCCGACGGCGTGCGTCACGCTGTTGGTCACACGTTCCAGCCGGTGTCTTCGTGCTTCCATGAGAGAACGTCAGTCTAGTGGAAGGAGGGGATTGCGGCAATGAAGAGGGGCGAACGGAACGGTTTCCGCTGCGGAAGATCGCAGATATTCTCCGTGAAGAAGTGCGTAGATAGGATTACTATGCCCTCGCTCACCCAACGCAATGCCAGACAACCAGCAAACCCCAGGCCTCAGTTTCCTCACGCTCGGGATCGCTCCGCAGATCCTTCAGATCCTCGAGAGTCGCCGCTTCGTGACCCCCACGCCCATCCAGCAGCAATCGATCCCGACGGCCATCGAAGGGAAGGACATCGTCGGCATCGCGCAGACGGGCACGGGCAAGACCTTCGCGTTCGGCATCCCCATGCTCCAGAGGCTCGCACAAGCTCCGGGGCGCGGCCTTATTGTCGTACCGACCCGCGAGCTCGCCACGCAGGTGGATGATGCGCTCCGCACCTTCGCTCCGGCGCTCGGCATCCGCACAGCCGTGCTCATCGGAGGGGCATCCATGTATCTCCAGCGGGAGATGATCCGCCGGAACCCCCGCATCGTCATCGCTACACCCGGACGCCTCAATGATCACCTCAAACAGGGGACCATCACTTTGAAAGAAGTGTCGATCCTCGTCCTCGACGAAGCGGATCGCATGCTCGACATGGGTTTTCGTCCGCAGATCGAGGAAATCTTCCGACACGTGCCGCGCGAGAGACAGACAATGCTCTTCTCCGCCACTATGCCACCCGAGATCATGAAGCTTGCCCAGGCGCACATGAAGCTGCCCATTCGCATCGAAGTGGCCCCCTCCGGGACGACGGCGAAGGGCGTCTTGCAGGAGCTCTTCATCGTGCAGAAGGCGGAGAAATTGCCTCTGCTCGAGACCTTGCTTGCGGAACACCGCGGATCGATCCTCGTGTTCTCCCGGACGAAGCACGGGGCGAAGAAGATCACCAGAGCCCTGAGGGATACGGGCCACACTGCCGCGGAGATCCATGCCAATCGTTCGCTCGGTCAGCGGCGTGAGGCGCTCCAGGGATTCAAGACGGGCAAGTACCGCGTCCTCGTCGCCACGGACATCGCGGCGCGCGGCATCGATGTCACGGGGATCGAAGTCGTGATCAATTTCGATCTGCCCGATGATCCGAACGACTACGTACACCGGATCGGCCGCACTGCGAGGGCCGGCAGGGAAGGCCGTGCGATCTCTTTCGCCACTGCGGAACAGCGGGCCACGGTTCGCGATATCGAGCGGCTCGTCCGTTCGACGCTCAATCGCCGGTCCACACCCGCTCTCCCGAAGCGCGCGCCGCTTCCCGCGGATCATGAGCCCTATCGCGCTCAGCCGGCTTCGCATGCGGGACAGCGACATCCCCACAGGCACTTCGGATCATCGAGGCGGCACGGACGCAGATGAGAGGCTTCAATGCGGAAACAGAAACTCTCCGACGATCATGAACGCCCAGAACGCACAGGCGAGTATGGCCGGAACGAATCCCACCCACAGTACCCAGGATCGTTCGCCTTTTCGTAAGGCGAGAATACCTGCGACGAGAGCGCACACGGGGAGAATCAATGCTGCTGCTGCCAGGCAGAATCCGACAATCCCCGCGACATTTCCGCCAAACGTTCTGTCGAGCGCGGGAGAAACAACGGCGGCGAAGATGCCGAGCGTGGGGCCGCCCAAAAGGAGCGTGCCCAGTCCCAGACCCATCGCCCACCACGCCAAAGCCGTTCTCGGCTTCTCCCGGAAAGTACTGATGGGAGCTTGGTGCATAGGTGCATCATAGCCCAATGACGAAGCCTTTCGCTACGTCCAGAGTGTTATGTGAGGGAAAATCGAACAGGTTTTCACTCTCACTCTGCCCATTGCGAATCGTATGGGAAGAACAGATGCCCAGGGTAGTCCCTCAAAGAGCATGTCGGCCGGTTCACAGTCCGCGATAGTTCCGCGCTGTACAGTATTCCGCGATTTCTCAAAGGGCGACGTTGCGTTCCGGTGAGCTCGCTCCATTCCCGCGCGGTGGGCGCCAAGGCGCGGACCGCAGCCACGGCTTCTTCGAGCTTCCTTAAATGTTCCACTTGGGTTGCACGGACATCGGCACGGACATCGGCCGCGGACAACCGATGATTTCCAAGCTCGAATTCGCGATGGCGGAGGGGGTACGGCAAGCGTGGTTCGCGCATGGCGTTGCGAACCCTCGTTGCCTCTGCGGAAGCCGGCCAGTCGGCGTGGTGGCTGAAATGCAGATCCTGGGGACGCAGGAGTTCGCGGAGTGTCGGCTCATCCACGTCCTCGGTTTTCTCGGCAATGACACAGAAACCGCGGAAGGGCTGGTCGTTCTCGTTGTCCCGCGACCGGACGGCTCCGTGCCATCCCGCCACCGGCCGACAGCCGAAGAGTTCGAGAGTTTCTGTGACAAAGACCCCGAATTCCTCGTTGGTACAGGCGATACGGGGGAATGGAATGACAATACGGCCGCCGATGCGAAGGGTTCGGAGCGTGTTGAGGAGAGCGCGGGCGCGCTCATGGACGACCTGTTCGGATTGAATGTGGTGGCACTGCTCGAGGTTTCGGAGGACAACGATGTCGAATTGCCTGCCGTGATGTTCTTCCTCTTGGAGAATGCGGTGAATGTCGACGGCGGAGGCCTCGAAGGTTGACGGTGTATCGATGCGGTTCTGGTCGTCGCGGAAGAGCGCCGCGCGCCCACGCTCGAGCATCACGGAGTGGGGATCGGCGCTCGTGGTGCGCGCTTGGCATCCAAGGCGCCTGAGTTCGCGTTCGAGAGTGAGGCCGCCGCTGTTCACGTCCAGAATCGCGGGAGCGTCTGCTCCGCCGTACTCCGCCAGATTGTGAATGAGTGCTCCGAGGAATCGCTGCATGTCTCCGGTCCCCAACTCGTCGTCTTCAGCGTGGAATTCGTCGAAGAGGTCGCGCCAGCGGTCCCAGAACTGCCGCACTCCATTCATCCCTCGGCCATGGAGCCATCGCGCCAGCTCGTAGCGGCGCTCTTGGGGTGATGACCTTCGGAAGATTCGGAAGAGATCTTCGGCCGTTTCAGGCTGAGCATCTTCCTGTTCGCGGGCACGGAGGTGGGCTCGCAACATCGCGTCCGAAGCGCTGATGCCGTGGCCTGCCTCAAGGATATCGCGATACTTATCCATTGCTTGGTCGTACGTTCCCTGTTGAACTGTGCCGCGCGCGTAGCAGGCGGTCAGGAAGACGTCTGTGAATCCTTCCCGGAGGGCGCGCTTCAGAAGCTGCTGGAGTTCGGGAGAGTTGTATGGCCATTCGTTTGAAATGATGCGATCGACGTGGAGGCGGATGCCCGTATTGAGGCAGGATGCCATGGCGAGGATGACGGATTTGCATTCCCCTCTGCTCTGGGCTTCGGCCGCCGTTGCGTAGGACTGCTGACGCTCCTCTGGGGGCGTCTTTCCGTGGATCGTCGAGAAGCGGACGGGAATGCGGCGTCTCCGGGACCACTCCTGACACATCCGTTCGATCTGTCGGTAGAAGTGCAGCTCCATCTCGCTCATGTCCGGCGCATCATCGCCTGTAGCGGCCCGCAGGACTCCCTGTGCCCGCATGTTCTCCACGATGAGAACCGAGTTCCGTTCTTGAAGGTCATGCTCGAGTTGCATCCCCACCCATTCGAGGAGGCTCTCGGGCATGGTCTCGTCGCCGCTCACGAGCTTGGGACAGAGGATGAACTGGTTCGTCGCGTCAATTTTGGTCTTTGCGTGCAGGCTCGGGTTGCTGCAAATGGCGCGCACGAATCGGGCTTCTCGATCGCTCAATTCGTAGTCAAGGACCTCCACTCTGTGGAGCCACGGTTGGGGTTTGTCGAGCATGAAGAGCGTGTCGCTGAGTGCTTGTCGAACTCGGAGAGGGCCGAGCCCACGTTCAACGGAGACCTGCCGGCCCTGGGTATCCCGAAGATCCGTCCCATACCTTGCTTGTCGCTCCTCTGGAGTGAGGAAGAGATCGTGGACGACGACGGGATCGGCAACCGTGTTCACATACGGAGTACCAGAAAGGGCGACGATGAGCCCGTTTCTCGTCAGGTACGTTCCGCGGCCATTCTCCCCGTGAATGATGCGATCGAGGAGCCGGGTCCACACGCCGTTACCGTCGACGTACTGCGCTTCATCGATGACGAGATAATCCCACCGCTGGGCGCAGAGGAGGTCGATGAGGCGAAGTTCCGAGTCTTCCTGGTCGCCGAGGTCCCGTTCGGAGTGGAGAATCGAGTACGGACAGAATACGACGCGAGGATTCTCCACGATATGTCGGAGATCGGAAATTCGCATGCCGCCCTCCACAATTCCGAGATCGGGAGATCGATCGGGATCCCGGTAGTAACAGTCGCGGGTGGGCTGGGGAGCGCTCCCCGGGCGGAGGCGGTTGGGCAATTCCTGCAAAACCATCTTCGGTGCAAGGTAGAGCATCCGAGGATTTTTCCCCTCAATGCGATCTTGCTCCATCATGATGATGGGGATGGGGGTCTTCCCGAAACCCGGCTCGAAGCCGACATAGAGCTTGCGTCTCTCCCGGTTCGCTTGCATTGCGAGGGCTTGGCGGAGGGAAGGGAAGGGACAGTCACGTTCCTGTTCGCGGATGGAAGAGATGAGCGTTTCCGGATGCGGTTGAGAGCAGGCGCGCTGGAAGAAGTTACCGAGGTCCACGAACAGTCCCGCGTGGATCGTGGGGTCCGTCACGCCCGCTTCCCGCGCGTGCGTTCGCATGCGCTCGAGTGCGACCCCGGAGACGCGGCGACGTATCTCCGCGGAGTGCTCCGGATCATCGGCTCCCCGGCTCAGGAGATGGTCGTAGGTATCGAGGAGGAGGTGGCGTCGCGCCACCGAACGCACGGCGGGCACCTCCAGAACTTGCCGGGGATAGGTCAAAATTTCCGGCCCGCTCCCCGTTGGCCTCGGACTCCTGCCCAGGTAAGCGCTGATGAAGGAGATCACCCGCGAGCGGTCCTCCTCGCCGACTTGGTCGAGTGCACAGAGGACATCCGCGGCCGCGTCCGCGCCGAGGGACGTGGCAAGTCGCAGGAGATCGAAGTTCTGATTGCGGATGATTTCTTCGAGATTGCTGTCGGTTCTCCCCGGCCGGGAAGGAGAGGATCCATTGCCCCGTCTTCCCGCGGCACGGGGAGGGAATTGCAGCTGGAGGCGAACGGGATAGTCACCCGTCAAAGAACCCGTCAATCCTTCCTGGAGGATGTCATAGAGAATTTGGCGGCGGGACGATTGGATCTCCGTGAGGAGCTCCGGAGGAATTTCGTGCTCTCCCAGCATGGAGTCGATCCGGCGGCAGAGTTCCAAGGCATCTTGGGGAGTCTCCAAGTTCTCTTGAAACCGGGCGCGGAATTCCGCGGCCAGAGACCGTACCTGCGCCCCATGTTCGGGATGCGCCGCGGCAATCCGGTCCACTTCTCTCTGAATCAGGGGCGCGATGCGTTCAGGCGTCAGCATGGGTTACGTGGTGGGAGGAGAGGGTGGATACATTCCCCGGATGGTACGGAGGAATGCTTGGAGCTTGCGCAATTCTCCGAGGGCTGCTTCCTGCTCCGTCGGGTTCGCTCCCGTCCGTGCCTGTGCGGCGAGCGAGGCGATGATTGACCCCAGGTTCTCCACGTCCACCGTTCCTTCCTGTTCGAGTTGCTTCACTTCTTCACCGTGCTTCCTCGCTCGATCTTCTCTTTGCGCTGTCTTCAGTATTTCCACGGTCTCCTCGAACCCTCCCTGTCCTCTTCCGGCCCCTTCCATGAGAATTTCAATGATACCTTCATCTCCCGTTGCTCCGTTGATGGCTGACCGGCGGTCGGCGATGGCGGACTTTAGGGCTTCGGCAATGGAGGGGTCCTCTTTTGTGGTTTCGGTTGCCTTCAGGAGAGCGTCCTCGGCCGCGGCCGCCAACTGCTCTGCCGAGAGGGACACAACCGGGAGCGCAGCGATGGCCGTTTGTGCCCGTTGTCGAGAGGCTTCTATGCTCCTCCTGAGCTCGCCAGCCGCCCGTTCTACTTCCTCCTCGGACCATTTTCCGGCGTGAGCAATCAGAGCCTGCTCCGCCGCGTGCGCCATGTGGTCTGCCGCGGCCTGCGCGACGCGCTCGGCGATCTGATCGGGGGCGATATCGTAGATGGCGAGGAGATCCCTTGTCGGTTCGGCAATGCCTTTTGGAGTTTTTCCTTCCGGAGGACCGGAATCTGAGGATGCATCGCTCTTCTTGATGGATGTGCTTCGGTGTTTCCGGTGTTTTGCCGAGACGGCTTTTTCAGCTGGCCATGGAAGGGCGAGAAGCCCTTCCTCGAGGTGAGTGATTTGGAGTGAGAGAAATGCCTGCAGTTCGGTCGGCAGGGGAATGCCGGTTCTCTCGACCTCGATTGTCAAAGGCAATTGTGCAACCAACTCTCGCATTTCTTCGACGAAGGAAGCGCAGTCGTCACAGGAGGACAGAGAGGATTTCGGGGCTTGAAGAATCTTGGCAAGGAAAGCGCGGCGAACGTGCTCGGGAGAAAGGGAAGTATTTTCGAGGGCAACTTCCAGCCTCCTCTCTGCCTCCCCGTGCACTTCAGTCCACCAACGAGTGAGAGTGTCGCGAGACACGACGAGTCTCTCCTTTGCTTGTGATTTGCCCATTTGAGGAAGTTGACGACTGTGACTTCGCGACTTCTTATGATCCCGTTCTTCGGCCACCACTCCTTGTGAAGGCAAGCCTGACGAGGGGGGAGCAGCATCGCTTCCATTGGTGAAATGCTGTTCTAGCTCCGCAACGAGTGCCTCGATTTCCTGTGCAACAATGATCGAAATTTCTCTCTCAAATGCGGAGTTTCCGATGGCAAGCGCTCCCGGCCGAATCCTCCGCATTGCGTCTTTGAGCGGTTGGAGGTCTTGTGGAGAGCTGAGCGGTTCGGGGCACCGGAGCACTACCAGTGATCGTGCTGCCGTCAGCGCCGTGCTCGCTTCAGATTTCACAGTTTTTCCTTTTGGCAAACCAGGGACTTGAGCAATCTGCTCTTCCAGTTTTCCTTGCAGATCTCCGATTGCTCTGATGACCTGCTTCCGTGTGAGTGTTCCAGGAACAAGGGGTTTCCGCGGGGAAATAGGGAGTTGCTGCTTGAACTGCTCCATGGCAGTGGCGAAGCGGGGCGGGAAGGTCTTCATCATCCAGTGTTCCATCCTCGATGGCGGAGGAGTGCGTTCTGCTGGATCATTGGTCACACGACAGACGTCTTCGAGAGGAATGAAATCTACATCAGATGCAAACCGTTGAGGACACTGCTCGCGAACCGCCCTCAAAAATAGTTGCCGATAGAGGTCCACCTGTTCGGAGAATACCTCCCGTTGCTTGTGGAATAACATCTGGCCAAGCTCAGTAACTACATCGAGTACATCGCCAATTGCACCGGTGATTTCCTCCCTACTGAATGACCTCCCCTGTAGATCACCCCCCTCGAACCTTGCACCCTGCGCTTGCTGTTCTGGCGTGTCTGGCATCTTCTGAGCGAAGAGTGCATCAATCGATCTCTCTGCGCATGTGCAGATTCTGTCGAACGATCGTTTGTACTCTTGCCGAATCGCAGGAGAGAAGGGATATGCCTCCTCGAGGGGAAGCATCGCTGCTCGAGCAGAGTAGACGAAAACGCGGCAGTCATCCCGCGTCACGTGGCGCGGCAGATCCTCGTACAATTGTCGCAAACATTGTTCGCACCACCGCAGTGTTCTCTCGAAACCGGGATCTAATGCCATGTACTTCGCTTGGGTGACCCGCTCCGGCGCTCCGGCTTCCTGGTAATCCAGCAGGGTTGTCCATAGGGTTTCTCTGGGGATCTTGGGTCCCGTCTGCTCGGAAGGACGGAACAGCTCCGGCAGTTGTCGTTCAATATCTGCATCAAATTTCCGCCTCCCTTCGTCGGAGAAATGCTGGAATGCATCGGGGACGTGGATACCATCCGTAATCTTCGGGAGCCTCTGTATTTGTTCGTAGCAGCTGCGACACTCCTCCAGCGTCAGATAGTCAGGGAGTTGTGCCTCAATAGCCCGCAACTGAGCCTGCGACTGCGTCCGGTGTTGCATGTAATGTTCTGCGATCTTCGTGGCCGTCTGCTGTCCCATAGCTCGGACCATCGCAACCATTTGCACACGCATTTGGTCTGTGTACTGCTGTCTCAGCGCGGAAGTGAGACCGATGAATTTCTGCTTGGGAATACGTTCCAGTCTCTCCACTCGATCCTCGCTTTGAGGAGGTTCAGCCGAAGCGAATCTTGCCCGGAGCCTACGTTCAATTTCATCGTGGACTGCCTGATTTTGCTTGACGCAGATCTTCCAGTACTCGGGGACAAGACGTTCCAATGTTGGCTGGTGTCCCGATTCACGCCGAAGAACTTCGAGAATCTCCAAACACTGGTCCAACGACATGCGACCTGGTCCATGGGCAAATGCATCATCGGTCATGCTGGTTACGCTGATTTCCCATCTATTGTATGCATCATCCACTCTTCTGTCGGCAATGGCTTGCGCGTGCAAGCTCTTTTCCTCCGTTGACGTGTGCGCTCGATGTTCCTCAAATGCAGAGAGAAACACACACCGAATAAATTCCGTTGAAAGCGTCGGAGCCCCTTGAGCTTCCGGAGATCCCACGGCAATTTTGGTATGCTCTCGATAAGCATCGATATTCGCGAACATTTGTTGGAGCTCTTTCGTGCACATCGTCATCGTGTCTTGAATCGCCTTGCGCAGCTTCGGCCGTTCGCCGATGACTTCGCCGAAACGCACAGCATCCTTCAGTTCCTTCCTCAGGGAGCGCATTCTTTTCTTTCCCACCGCTCCGGAAGAGCAGAAGCTTGCAATGATCTCAACGCCGCGCTTCCTCATGTCTTCCAAGTCGATCTCGCGGACGGCATCGTTTTGCATGATGAGCATCCCTCTCTTGCACACCCTCACGGTCATTCGATCCATTGTGGCTCCCCATTCATCGAGCATCTCTTCTTTCGTCAGAGGTCTTGAAGATACTGCTTCCAAAACTTCCTCTTCTTCTTGCACAGCTTGCTCTGGTGCGGGAGGCTGCGGATAGAAATCACGAAGCTCCTCCTCGTATCGTTCATCCGAATCGATTGATTGGAGATCGAGCGGAAGGACAAATGAGTACCTTCTAGCCATACGTGCGACATAGAAACTCGCTGCATTCTTTATCTCAGAAAGAAGTGCAGACGGCACATCAGACATTTTGAATTCGGCGATTGCCGTGAGAGCGCGCATGAGGAAATCCTTCCAGAACGCGACAACCTGCGAAGGCGCATCGCAGATCTTCTTCTCGGGGATGTTCATCATTTCTTGTGTCAGCATGCGGCAGAGTGCGTGTGATACCTCTCGGGTGGAATGCATGATATTTGTTACGTTGGGATCGCTGCAGTGTGTTCTGCCGATCCTCTCGACAGTGGTCTCAGGAAGGGCATCCTTCCGGATGATGCTATATGCAATGTCTCGTCCGATAGATACCCGGGGGATCGAACGGGTAACGTACCCTCCCGGAATGCTATCCACCAGTGGGAGGGCAATAAGGGGATATTCGACTGGCATGCCCGTCCTCAACTTGGCAAAGAATATCCTCAATGTATCATCTATAAATGTTGGCTCAGGACCATCCTCGATTTGGCAAAAAGTGCGGAGTCTTCTAGGAATCTCGGTCTCCTGAAAAGAAAGCGTCTCCATCCACAATAGCGAATGCTCCTTGTTAAGGAGTTGCCCATAAGAGGGAATGTGTTGCATGAAGGCGCGCTCAATACCGTCAAGTGCCTGATCTCTTGTCAAATCTCTCTCTCCCTTTCGTACGCGGTAGTATCTCGACTGCAGCATCCCTTCGCACTGCCTTCGCCACTGTCGAAAGCCTTCAATGAGAGATGTCTCAGCTTCTCGCCAGAGATCTTGAGGCGAGTGCTCACAGCGAATAAAGCAAGGGAGCTTCTCCTGTCCAAACAGTTCCTCATCACTCCATGACCAGCGGAACGCGGGAACCTCCTCCTTTTCTTCCTCCCTCTTCGCCGTGGCGCGTTCCCACAAATCCGGCGCATTGGATGCATCAAACGTGGCTGTGATAACGGGGTCAAGCCTCCTCTCGACTGCGAAGAACGTCGCGGTCTGCAAGCTCGGATCTCCGGGGAGAGCAACAAGTGTCTCGAGCAATTTGTCCTCTCCAAGGTCTGTAAGTTGCAGGGGCCGATCCAGTGCCGCAGTGGCTGCCTCCATTGCCTGGAGGATCGGGCCATTGCCCTTTGCACTCGCTGCTTGTACGTATCCCCTCAGGTCTCTTTGCACCGATTGCATCGTTTCATACACAACCTGAGCAATCGCTGTAACATTGTGCGAATCCGGAGAACGAAAAACTGCTCCAATACGCGTCCTCGCGTCCTCGATGAGAGCTTGGAATCGGACGACGAATTGTTCGAAGCGGCGATATTGGTCGGATGGTACTTCTTGTGTGATTGGAAATCTCTCACGAATAGCGCCGAACATGCGAGCTTCCAGGGCATCTTGGATTCTCCGAATTGTTCGATCTTGGTCCCACAGCAATATTTGAAGCTCTTCGCTTTGAAGGGGCTCAGATAGAGCGCTGCCCATTGGTTCATCTCCGTCTGGAGTCACAGGGAATTAAAGCCCAAAATAGTGTTATTTGTCAATTAAATACAAGTTTATGCAAGCTCCTAAAAGTGGCTTAGAGAAGGCAGAAATTGCATTGGACCCCCAAGCTTATTGTTTTTAGAACGTGCGCATATCTTTGGACTTTTGATGCGGTACCCACGCTCGCCGTTCACTCTATCGTGCTAGCCATGCATGACTGATATTACGATGCCAATCTTGGATAGAGATTTGTCCTTCGCAGTTCTTCCTCGGTCGGCTGAGGCACATGCGATCCGTCCGATTCCATGTTTGCCGCTTCCATATCCAAGCGGACGTCGGAGAGTTCGGAGAACGTATGCATGAGTTCAGCCCGAACGGCTTCCAACCGTGCGAGCAAGGAAGCCCTCTTGTGTCCCTTTTCACTGAGTTTTTGCCCCTTCCCATACATGATGTCTATGAATTCAAGAGGGGGAGTTTCCTCGGCATTACACGAGAGCTGTCTGACAAACCGATTCTCTCTGAATGCTGAGGAGATCCCCATCGTCCGTGCTTGCGCGATGAGTTCGGCGATTACGTTCAGCGCTTCCGACTGGTGGCACCGTTCAAGCATTGCTGTAACCACTTCGTCACCATGCGGCCAACCTGTGCCGGTGAGGACGACGCCCATGTCTTGCAGCGTTTTATCAGGCATAGTTTCATTATAAATACTTTTTAGATTCTTGCAAGTATTACTCGATGTGGCTCAGGCGTGTTCGCCGCACTTGGCCTGCATGGTAGTTGTATATCGAACTCCAACGTCGCCGACCAGCCGGAGATCGGCGACTTTGGAGATGATGGTTTCAGTATGATGCTTCGGCTTTCGCGAGAAGGACTTCGATCTTGGTGAGATCCTCTTGGAGACGCTGCAGGTTTACCTCGATGGTGTCCTTTCTGCCGATCTCAAAATCCACAGTTTCCGGAAGCTTTCCGGGAAGGGAGTCGATGGCATTCATATCGATGCCGTGGGATGCGAGGATCGAGCAGATATCCTGTAAGAGGCCTTTCCTGTCGTGCATCGCCGTGAGCCGCAGAGAGCGCTTCCGGATGTTCGCGAGGCGGACGACGATGGTCGTCGTTTTGGCCTCCATGCGTTTTCGCCACTGCCGCGTCGGGTCCAATTTTTCGCGCGCAGCTTCGATGAATGCGGGGAGCCGCCGCTCCGCCGCGGGATGGTGGATGTCGTGCGTCGCTAGGTCCAGGATGTGCTGCAACTGCGCAATCGTTCGCTGAAGATCGCCCAATCCTTCGGGGGAGGAGGCCATGCTCGTGATGAGGTCCGCCTGAAGCGGGGCGGGGAGCGTGGCCCCGCGGCCGACGGAGAGCATGAAGAGTTCGAAATTCGGGGAGCCGATCTTTTCCAGGCTCTCAATCGACCCCGTTTCTGGCAAGCCCTCACCCATTGCCGCACAAGCTCCCGCTTGCAGGAAATGAGGTTTGCCCTGTATCTGGTGCATCATGCGGTCGTGCTCTTCGAGACGCATCTTGTGGATGAACATTTGTTGCTGCGTGAACAGTGCCACGCCCAGATCCTCGGCATCCCGCGACCGTTCGCTGATCGTGCAGACGATGCCGTTCTGACCGCGCCAGGAAGGGATTTCCGGAGGGGGTTTCGCCATCGCATGAATCGACCCCGCCTGAGCCGATCCTGACGCATCGATGCTGCGCAGGAGATCGACGTAGTCGCGCTTCGAAGAGCCGGTATCGATGATGATCTGTCGCTCTTGAAGCTTCGCGCGGATGTGGAGGAGGACGCCCCGGATTTCTGGGAGATCGGTTGCGATGAAAATGATTGCTGCCTTTTCCGCAAGTTCCGGGAGCGGGATGTGCGGGAAGTCCGGCTCTCTCTTTGCGCGGCCGGGATCCGATTGCATGATCGGATGCGATGAATGCGGTTGCAACGTTCGTACGAGATGGCTGCCGCACCTGCCGACGCCGATGACGCCTATGGGTTTGTCGCCGATGATAGAAGCGAGCGTTCGCTCGGATGAGTGTTCCATGATGAAGTCGAAGGAAGGGGGTGGGAAGTTCCTCGGGTCGATAGCGCAGTCCCGCTGCGTCGCAGACGAGTTCGTAGTACGAGAGCGAGCCAAGGATGAGAAATTCAGTGCACATACAAAAAACCCCGCGGATGCGAGGGGCTGAAAACAGGTTCAGAAACAACCGCTCACATCCACGTGCAGCAGTTGCCGTAATAGTGTTGATCCTTGAAGTGCGAGGTACGCATGACGGGAAAAGTATATCCCGAGCGTTTCTGAAGGGGCAAGGTTTCCTTTCGTGCAAAAATGGCTCCGCACTATGGTTGTTTTCAGAACTACGCAGTCTATACGTTCTTCTGAGGGAGGTGTGCCTGCCGGTGGTAGTAGCAAGCTGAAAAAACGAGCATTGCCTAGCGCTTGCGTATTCACGCACTCTGATGGGGGGTGCGTGTCTGCATGTCGCGCGACAATGCGTAGTGAGGGGATTTCCGAACTCTTGGGCTATCGAGATAGCCGAACAAGCCGAATGCTTGCGTCTGTACCGGCATGGGCGTGATATTTCATCTGCGATATTTTGAAAAAGGATTGTTATTTCAGGCACATTCGCCATTTCATGCACCCGATCCCCGCTTGGTTCCATCGGACTTGGAGTCCCATCGCTGGTGCCAGCGATCTATATTGATCCTCTGAAAATATTCTGCCCAAAAAATTTCCGCCCCCCACCTTTTTCCAACGAGGATCGTGAACTCGGCGTACACTTTTGAACCGATGCAGGCCACCGTGTCTCGGGCAGTCGCATGGGCGTTCAGTATCTTCTTCCTTGCCCTCAGTTCCATGGGTGGTCTCACGGGGGATTTCGTCCCCGCATTCGGGCTGCTTCTCATGGGAGGAGCGTTGCTGCCGAAGATTACCAAGATGGGCAGTGTTCCTGTCACTGCATGGATGCGCACAGGAGTGGTGATCATCGGCATCGTCGTTGTTGGCGCAAATGCCTCATCGAACAGGAAGCAAGCCGTGGACAATGCTCCTGCCGTGCAGCCTCCCACCACATCGGAAACATCCCTTGCCTCTTCATCATCCCTCACCACAGTGAAGGGATTCCCCGTGGTGCGCGTCGCAGACGGTGATACGTTCACGGTCACAGTGGCTGGTAAGGAGGAGAAGGTACGGATCATCGGCATCGACGCTCCGGAGAAGAGCCCCACAGAGTGCTACGCGAAGGAATCCTCCGCGAAACTCATCGCTCTCATCGGGGGGAAGGACGTGGCGCTTGAAAGCGAACCCACGGACGACCGAGACAACTTCGGGCGGCTTCTGCGGTACGTCTCCCTCGACGGGCAGGACGTGGGTGCCGTGATGATCCGGGAGGGATACGCCGTGAGTTACCGCAAGTATCCCCATCCCCGCATCGAGTCCTACAATGTGATGGAAGTGGAGGCCAAGGACAGGAACGTGGGGCTGTGGAGTTCGTGCACGAACCCCAAGACCATGACATCCAGTAAGGCGTCTGTTGTCCCTCCTCCATCATCGCAGACCGCGTCAGTCCCATCTACCACGACGTCCGTCCAACAGACACCCACGCAAACATCGCCCTCCGCAGCGGGAAACGGCGAGTGCGTGATCAAAGGCAACGTGAACAGTAAGGGGGACAGAATTTACCATCTCCCCGGCTGCGGCTCGTACAAGCAGACACAAATCAGACCGGCGGAGGGTGACCGATGGTTCTGCACGGAGCAGGAGGCGCAGGTGGCAGGGTTCCGCCGAGCGGGGAACTGCAATTGAGTTTTTTGCTTACCAAAGCACAGATGTAAATGCCGTCGCAACTGTCTCAGTCGTGCTAAGATACATTTCAATCCTCTCTCTCATCCATGTCTCCTCAAGTCGTCACCGTTCGGGTTCAACCGGAGATTCTGACGTGGGCACGCACGGGCAGCGGCGTGGACATTGATGATGCCGCCAGATCCATCCATGTGGAGGAGGGTGAAATGCAGCGATGGGAGCAAGTGGAGAGCGACATCAGCGTCCCCCGTCTGCGGGGGTTGGCGAATCTCTACAAGAGGCCTCTCGCAATCTTCTTCCTGGCCTCTCCGCCCGACGAACCGCCACTGCCGGAAGACTTCCGTACCCTTCCTCCCGAAGATGGAAAGGATGGCAGTATCGAATACTCGAAGAAAACTCTCCTTGCCATCCGGAGGGCAACGAGAATACAAGAGCTCTCCGCTGGGCTGTGGGAGGAGCTTGGCTACGATGCTCCTCCCCGCATCAAAGGCGTGAACTTGAACGTTCCGCCCGAAGCGCTCGCTCGGACGCTGCGGGAGGAACTGGGCATTTCTGTGGAGGAGCAGCGGAAATGGAAGGACGACAACGTTGCGCTCGAGAAATGGAAGAGTGCCATCGAAGCGAAGGGTGTGCTCGTCCTTGAGCAGAAAATGAACATCAAAGAGGCGCGTGGATTCTCCCTCTTCGGTGACGGGAACAAGTCCCCGGTCATCGTTATCAGCTACGGCGATGCCATGTGCGCGAAGATCTTTTCTCTCTTCCATGAATACGCTCACCTCGTCCTCAGCGAGAGCGGTATCCAAAGTATTCACGGGAGACAGCTGCGGTTCGATGCGCGCGTCGGCGCCATCGAAAAGTTCTGCAACCGCTTTGCCGCTGCCTTTCTCGTTCCGAAGGACGATCTCCTTCGGGAACCGCTTGTGCGAAATAATCTTCCGAACAAGATATGGAGTAACGACGTGCTCGCCGCTCTTGGGAAACTGTACAAGGTGAGCCGAGAGACAATACTTCGACGTCTTCTCACTTTCGATCTCACAACGGAGAGCCACTACAGGCAAATGAGGCAAGAATGGGGACAGACGCCGAAGAAGGAGCAGAAAGGAGGAAGGAGAAATATGCCCAAGGAGGCATTCCGGGAGAACGGGGCGACATTCTCGTCTCTCGTTCTTGAGGGAAGCAGCCGGGGCAAGTTGACATACAGTGAGGTTGCCGATTTCTTACAGGTGAAGCTGACGTACCTCCCGAAGCTCTCCGAGATGGTGCGTGGTTCCCTCCCATGACGCAGCAGAGTCTCTTCTCGTCGGCGGTGGGATACTGCATGGACAGCAGCTGCATCATTGCCATGTGGAGCAAGGACTATGGGTGGTACTCCTTCGATGTATTCCCCTCCCTGAAAGCGAACATCGAAAAGATGATCCAGGACGGGGAGGCCGCCGTTCCAAAGGAGGTGCTCACCGAACTCAGTAGGAAGGACGACGGCGCACATGAGTGGGCAAAGAAGTGCAAACTTGAGCACCCCATTGATGCTAATCAGACACGTATTGTTTCCGAGATCATGCGTGACTTTCCCAAACTGGTGGACACGAAGAAGATGGGTGAACAGGCAGATCCCTTCGTCATCGCATTGGCGGAGTCGAAGAAGTGGACGGTTGTTACATCTGAGAAGAACAGCGCGAAACTCCGTAAGCCGAACATCCCCGATGTCTGCCAGGCGAGGAAGGTGAAGTGCATTTCCGTCATGGATTTCTTCCGGGAGAAGAGATGGAAATTCTGAACTGTAAAGAACATTCTATGCAATTTTCTTAACGCCATGCTTGTAGTGCGCCTCCATGTACAAGATCATCCTCAAGAATCAGAATAATTGCATGTTCCAGAAGAGCAGCGGCAAAGGCGGTCGACCCACAGTCATGACATCGGAAGTCACCGCAAAACTCATTGAGGCGTTCAAGCTCGATGTCACCATCGAAGAAGCCTGTACCTATGCGGGGATCAGCACTGACTCGTACCATCGCAAGGTGAACAACGACGAGGTGTTTTGCGGCGAAATGGAACGGGCACGCCAGTTCGCCAGTTGGAAAGCTCGCCGGTCGGTTATCGAGGGCATGGAGCACGATCCTCATCTGGCATTGAAATATTTGGAAAGAAAGCGCAAAGCCGAGTTCTCACCACGATCAGAGATCGACGTTGAAGGGCTCTCCCTCACTGACCTCATCCGGCGGGCGGAAGAGAACCGCAAGCCCGTGGATTGGCAGGACATCGGCGGGTACGGGGTGCCGCAAGGCGCAATACCGGCGGAAGGGTGAACCACTGTTTCTGATGTAAAACTCTCGTCTGAACCCCGATTGTGTGTTTTGCCGCTGAGTATGTTCTGATCTGGCTTCTGTATGTAGAATCGAGTGATATAGACGAGAAAAATCACTCAAGCTCCGATATGACAAGCCGATTTGTCAATTACCAAGCGAACGCTGGTATTCAACATCGCGTTTCATGTGTTCGTTCTCGCGCTTCAATTTCTCATTCTCCTTCCATGCCAACCCTGCCGCATAAAACGATACCACAAGCAAGAACGCCCAAAACGTACTGACCAAGTAGTATCCCTCGATCTCCCCATAAGACTGGTGAATGAATAGCCCCACAATCAGAGAAACAAGAACTATTGCGATCCACGGCAACACCTCTTCTCTCAGGTACGCCAGTACGGGGCGGCTGGCATTCATCGTTTGAGGAATCGACGAAGATGACGCCGGAGACTCGCAAGAAATAGAACAACGGCTGCGAATGGGAGGAGCAAGCCCCCGATGAATTGTGCGCAAGGAGAATAGCCCTGCTCCATGAGTGTTCTATCAAAGCTGGAAGGTTGGAAACATGCGGGCGCATGTTCTTTCAAGATCGAGCCAAGCCACAGTATTGAGAGCAGGAGTAGTACCACTTTGACCGTGTCCCAGCCCGTGAATTTCTTGTTGTCATGTTCCATGATGAGTTTTGGGTAGTGGAAATATGATTTGGAAGCCTTATTTGGTGCACACCTGTTTCCCACTATAGAAATAAGTATTCCCATCTTTGACGAATGGTGTCTTCGAGCTTGGTTTATACCCTGCTGGACATTGGCAGATACCGTCCTTGTCTCGCCTGCATGGTTTCGTGAGCTGTACGACGGGTGTCGGTGCTGGCTTCTGCTTTCGTAGGCACTGCGTCTTGTCTGTATTCCACTGATAATTGCCATTGCAGACGCAGACGGAAGCGTCAGTGGGTTTCACGTAGGAGTTCGGTGGGCATGGCAGGTACTCATCTACAGCAAGTGAGGTGGTGACCCTCTGGCACTTGTTCACGATGCCGGTATAGACGTAACCCTGATCGCAAACGCAGAAGTCAACGAGCGCGTGCGCATTGGCGGAGCACAGCGGGTTATCGGTGGAACCGGCGAGGATAGAGCCCTCATTAAGCGGGCGGAAGACCTCATAGCCCATGGACGAGAGCTTTAGCAGAGTTGCCGAGCGAACATTGAGCAGGCTGCGGAAGGTATTGTGTGACCGTTGCATGCGCAGAGTGTTATTGAGGTTCTGCACCTCGTTTCTGAGTCCTCCGATTTCCCATTCCAGTGAGTTGATCTCGCCGAAGGCAGCAACGCGTGGTGTCGAAAGCAGCGGCAGCACGAGGAGTGTGATGGTGATGACGGTAACGGCGCGCATGGCGTGAGGGGGCAAAAATTACAATTCCAAGAAGGGACGCCCGCTTGGAGTTGCCAGCAATGCCGGAGGTTTCCCTCACAACACGCTGTCCAGAGGCGGACGCCCCTTTCTGCGTTGTGAGGGATAAAAAGGGCATGAAAGCCCACGACATTGCTGGCAACGTCGGCATCATAGCACCTTCCTTGTGCGGGTGAAGCGGATGGGGAAGCGGATCAGAAGCGGTTTTCTCGGCTTTGGAAAGACACGGAAGCGGATGAAGCGGATCGACTCTTCTCTCAAAAAAATGCGAATGGATAAGTTTTCGGCTATTTAGCATGCGTGCATCAGAATCGAACCGCTGCACACGAGTCATCCGCTTCTGTGTGCTCGATCATTCATGCGCACGAATTCAATGCGGCGCCCCTTTTCCCCGCCTGTATGCCTTATGAACGTCCAGCCTCCTTGTTCGATATTCTTCTTACTGCGATCAAGCTGTTCGGAAAATGCTTTTACAGAACGCAGCCAAGTGATGTCGAATACGGCGAATCCTCTTGCGGTGGCAAGAGCATGGATTTCTTTATAGAGTTCAGTCGCAGTTGTGCCTTTTAAGTCGCTCATGATAGAAGAGAGAAAGACTAGAAATCAGGTAGATGAGGTGTAGCGCTTTCTCCATTCAACCAAGCCAGTACCAGCTGCGCGCAGTCGTCCATTTCTATAGCTCTTTCCTTGATGTCTTCCGCAGCCCTATTCACTTGTTCAGTGAAAATATCTTCTTCGTATCCCATAGCCTGAGCCATGCACTCGCCAATGACTGCATATTCGACGTACCGACATCGGCTACGCTTCCCGATATGACCGCCCCTGTCTTTGTATAACTTCCAACCTGCCGCCATGGCGCTTAGGAGTGACCCCAGAGCTTCCGGCAGTTTATGGCTCCATCTTCCTTCGATCTCTTCTGTGGACTGGAAGAGGTCGTATCCCTGCTCATCCTTCTGTGTCAGTACCGGATGCTCGATAAAGATGCACCGGCTAAGCAAGTCGCTTCTGCTGAAAAACGTTCCTATACCATTCATCATTACCCTTAGTCTTGGCATGTGTGCCTTACTCAATTCACTGTTTGTAGTCATCTGGCGGGCTGCGAAAATGCCACCGGAGTACATCTTCGACAGCAGGTCTTCATCGAACGGTAATTTCGATATGTTATCCAGTGCTATGCAGTGCCGATCACGACAAAGGGCGATCAGATCACGTGCATCCTTTCCGACGCTCATAAGCTCCGCTCCGGCGTACGGGTCAACGAGTTGCAGCAGTAACTTCATCGTCGTGCTCTTCCCTCTCGCCTGATCGCCCGTGAAGACCAAAAAGGGATGCGGAAACGTGGCAGGCAGCATCATTGTCGCGCAGCTTACGGCGATCAGACAGTGATATTCCCCGAAGTCGGCGATTCCCTCCTTTAGCAGTGCAGGAAATCGAAGCGCCAGAGTCTTCACCGGTATCGTCATGCACATGGCGGGCGCTATCGGCTCGAAGATACGTTCCTTCACTTCC
>Ga0208373_1001434_pt1 | contig 32073 bp, 36 predicted proteins | sample RifOxyC2_FD_184036 | JGI IMG/M metagenome (GOLD analysis project Ga0208373, IMG submission 184036) | Soil microbial communities from Rifle, Colorado - Rifle Oxygen_injection C2 (SPAdes) | ecosystem: Environmental > Terrestrial > Deep subsurface > Rock core/Sediment | place: Rifle, Colorado... | reverse complement strand
TCAATAGTTAAGGCAATTGTCTCTCCATCAGAAGCTCTATCGTCAACTCCAAAGATATCAGCATCGCATTGTAAAAATTCTCGATAGCGTCCTTTCTGAGGTTTTTCAGCACGCCAAACAGTTTGAATTTGATACCTTTTAAAAGGCATAGTAATCTTATCCGGATATTGAGCAATTAATCTACAAGTTGGAACGGTTTGATCATAACGGAGGGCAACTTTGCGACCTCCTGTATCCTCAAATTTATAAAAAAGCTTTTCATCTTCGCCTATATTACCTGTAAAAACCTCTAGATATTCAATGGCAGGTGTTTCTAAAGGCTCAAATCCGTAAAGTTCAAATGTTTTTCTAATAATATTAACTACATATTGACGTTTCATAGCATCAATAGGTAAGAAATCCCTGAATCCTTTCAAAATTTGTGGTGTGATTTTTTGATCGTTCATAGTTAGATTATACAAAATTAATAATTATTTATTTAATTTAAACGGACCTTCATACAAAATTTTTACTTTACCAGATAAATAAGAGGTAAATTTATTACCTACTTTATTTACAGAAATATACAAGGCGTCTTTGCTTGGTTGAATCACTTTTTGATATTCAATCGATTTATTTCCGAGAATAGATAAATATATACCAACGGCAGTGGTAGCGCTACCACAGGCAGTTTCTCGAACTAATTCATATATTAATCCTTTTCTAAAATATACATATGGTTTTATTTTATAAAAACTACTTACTTTATCGATAAAATCAACAACTACCGCTAAAGAGTTTTCTAAATTATTATTTATAATTATTTTTTTAGCTTCTTTTTTTAACCATGAATCATTTTTATTAAAATTTTTAAATACTAAAATTTGTGTTATTCCTTGCAAAGGAATTATTGGAAAACCTTCTTTAGTCTGTTTGAGTTTTCCAATCAAGTTGAATGTTGGCATTTGTCCGTTTATGTAACCATTATCATCTACAAAGATTTTTAATAACTGTTTTGAGCCAAATACTTGGAATTTACCCTCCCTTTTATTAATAAGTTTTAGAGCACCTAAACATAAAACAGCATTACCCGAAAATTCTTCACCAGATAATGATAGTGACGCAAGAGCGGTTTTGTTTACAGGCTTATTAATAAAAGCCACTTGTTCAATTTGCTCACTGGCTAATCTATCTTTGTTATATAATTTAATAATTTTTTCAGCCACAGAATAATACTCTTTCTTTGGAATATTATCCTCGACGATTGCATTGATATTTCCGCTTGGATAGCAAATATAAAGTTTTTTAATTTTGTTTATTTTATTTTAAAAGTTAATTTGTAACTAATCCTCCTCCGTTCAGGTTCGACTCGAGGCTTACAGCCACGCAGTCGAAACTTCACTTCGGAAGGATCAGGGTCTGTAATTCCAATTTCATTGGAAACAGACCCTAAAAAAAATCCCGCCTTTCAGCGGGTAAGTTGTTTTACAACAAAATTATCTCCCGCCTTTAAGCAGGATGGTGATGTAAATTTTTCAAAACATTTATTTTCATAGCTACATTATAGCAAATTTTATCGTAAAAATAAGTTTAAAGAAAATGTTACACCCTAATGTTACGGTGTAACATCAATTTTTGAAGCTATAATCCCCTTTCTTTTTTTCTTTCTAAGGCTAATTTCATTTCCCAAGCTGCAGTCCAGTTAATTCCTGGCCTGCCAGGATAAAAGATATTACTAAATATTTCTTCAAAAAATAACCAAACTTTTTCATGTTTAACCATGTTCTTAAGCACAGGAACAATACCCTCACTTCTTTCCAACGACAATTTGTATTTATTTACAGTCGTATTTGATACTTTTAAAGCCTTGCATATCATTCTGTAGTCAATCTCTTTTAATAAAAGATAGATGATAGCAATTCTTTTTATAAGCATAATACGCTCAGCAGGGGTTAGCAGATCAAATAATATTTTATTAAACTCATCCTTATTCTCTGTTTCTCCCAAAACCTTATAAAAAATAGAGAATATTTTTTCGTAATCTTGGGCCTTAATTTGTAGATATGAAATTCTTACCATATGTTACACCGTAATGTTACAGTGTAACAATTAGTCAGTCCACCGCTTATAACCTACAAAAGTATGGAAATAGGGCGTAGAGACGAGAAAAAAAAGACGATAGATACCTTGTTTAATTACGCACGAATTATTTGATAAAATATAATCATGACAACAATATACTTTGGTTAGACATGGGGAATATATAAATCCAGATAATATTGTCCCGTGGAGGCTACCACATTTTCTTCTATCTGAGGACGGAATAAAAAATATTGAAATAATATATTCAAGTCCAATTTTTCGTGCAAAACAATCTGCCAAAATAATTGCAGATAAATTAAATAAAAAGCTTATTAAAATAGAAAAGATTATATTCCAAAAGCAGGAATTATAAAAACCCAATTCAATGGTAATAAACTTCTATCAATAGAACCTGTCAATTATTGATAGATCTTTGTTTCGAGTTTTTCAATTCGTTGATCGTGGTCTTCTATCATATCTCGATATCCAATAACAACCTCAATATCTTCCCGAAGTTTAATAATTTCACTAAGAATACTGTCTTTAAAGTTGATTAAATCATCTTTAGTCGCATACTTTTCTAACGATTTATTTAAGTCATCTTTAGTTGGGTATCTCTTTAATTCTTTTTTTAGTTCTGTTTTGATTTCGTTCCGAGTAATTTCTTTAATTTTATTTAAGTCTGACGCGGTTAACATATGAAAGATTATATAACTTTTTAATTTTACAATTCAAGTGAAGATTATTCAGCCTATTCGATAGTGATAATAACGGACTTTATCTCATTATTATTCCAAATTTTAAGACTTATTTGTTCACCTAATTTTTTGCCAGAAACTAAGTCATAAAGAGTTTGTGGGTCAGATCCGGCAATACTTACGCCGTCAATTTCTGTAATAATATCTTCTTCCTTAATTCCGGCTTTTTCAGCCGGAGACCATTTGATAACTTGGGTGACATAAGCCCCTTCTGTAATATTTTCTTGAATAGCCGTTTGTTGGTTAATCATCCGGTAGTGAATACCGATGATAGGCGTTAAAGCCGGTGTAATTTCTGATTCTTGTGTGTTTGATTGTTGATCTTGAGGAGAAACCTCAGTTTTTTTGGAAAAATAAGCTGGGAATACAAATTTCTGGAAGATTATAAAAATAATTACTGCTCCGAATATTAAAAAAAATTTTTTCCCCATAGTTATTTTGTTAAAAGTTCAATCGCCTTTTCTAATTGCTTGTCAGTTTCTTTAGTTATTGTATTCCCCTCTTCAACTTCATTTATAACCTTGATCTTCGGATCAATTCCTTTACTGTTGATCCAGTCGCCATTAGGGAGTATCCATTTGGCAACTGTCACATGCAATCCGGCCCCTTCTTTAAGATCGAGTGCTTCCTGGATTGATCCTTTCCCTATTTTCGCCAACTAATTGTGCCCTATTATAATCCCGGAGTGCACCGGCCAAAATTTCTGAAGCAGAAGCTGAGCCCTTATTGATCAAGACAACTAAAGGTACTTCTTTGAGTAATCCGATTCGTGTGACGCGATATTCCTTAACCCCGTACAAAGTAGCTTCTTGTTTGACTATCAATTTTCCCAAAGGTAAAAACTCAGAAGCTAAATATACAGAGCTTTCCAAATATCCACCGGGATTATCCCGAAGATCTAAAATCAAACCTTTGATTTCTTTACCCGACCATTTTCTACTAATTTCTTCAACAGCCTTATTCCACTCATCATTGGTGTTATCTCCAAATTGATTTACCTTCAGAATAGCAATGTTTTTTTCATAAGAAACTTCAACAGAAGAAACAATAATTTGTTGTCTGACAATGGTTACTTCCAATTCTTTACTATTTCTTTCTAAGGTTAATTTTACTTTTGTATTTTTTGGTCCACGGATTTTTGAAACCGCTTGAGTTAAGGTCCAGCTTTTTGTTGACACGTTATCAACTTTGACAATTGCATCACCAGCCTTAACTCCTGCGTTTTCGGCCGGAGACTTTTTTAATGGCGCAATTACAATAATAAGATTATCTTTTAACCCGAGTTGAGCTCCGATTCCTTCAAATTTACCGTTTAAATCATCTTTATTTTGTTTATTTTCTTCGGGTGTCAGGAAAAAAGTATAAGGGTCTTCGACTGAGGCGACCATTCCTTTAATGGCACCCATGTACATTTTTTTTGGGTCAATTTTTTTTTGGTCGACGTATCTTTCCTGTAATTTGTTCCAGGTTTCCCAAAAAAGGTCAAAATTTACATTAGGGGTTAGGGCGTTGGATTTAGGGTTTAGGGAAGAATTAAAACGGCTTTTGTATTCTCCTATCTTATAACCGCTACCAAAGACAAGGACGATAAAAGACAATACTAAAAGAATGTTTGTTAGTTTGTTATTTTTCATTGATAAAAGTAAATAATACTTGAACTGCTGAGTATAGTACAATAGGTAAAATTTGTTTTAATAATTTTTTTGTAATCATTAATATTTTTAAATTGGGCATTAGGAATTTCTGATTCTCCATTTAACTTAGATAAGCTTAAAAAACCGTTGGTTCCAAGGGCTTCTGCCTTGGATTTAAAATAAGAGGAAATGGTTTCACTGATAACGACACTGTTAAAAACGTTTTCTGTTGTAAAGTCGGAGTTTTTATTCGGATAAAATATCTTTCCTCCAAAATTTTGACTGACATTTTTTGCAGAAAACTGCTCGCCTTTACTTACTTCAACTGTTAATTCGTTTTTACTAATTTTTTTTACTTTCCCCTTGAAATATGAATTAACTGTATTTTCGACTTCAGTTTTACTTAATATTGTTATTGAGCCGTCAGAATGATTTATCTCTTTAATTAAACCCGAATATTTTGAAATAATTTTTTTGGTAGTAAATATTCCTTTATTGATAGCTAATGTATCATTTTTTTCCACCGACTCACCAACAAACTTTTTTAGATAATGAAAGATTTTTTGTGGAGGAACATCTAAATTTTTTGCAATGGAAATGTTAATTTCTTCCTCAACTTTTTTCTGTAAAAATGGCTTATCAAAATCAATCTCTTGATCCTCTTTTAATAAACAACGATCAGAATCAGTCAACGCAATGGTTATTAGCATAATATTTCATTATATGAAGAAAAAAGACTCAACGCAAACCCTGATAAGATACATATGGAATAAGGGCTAAGTAACGGGCATATTTTAACTGCCTGGTTAACATTCTTTGATGCTTGGCGCATACATTGGTTTTTTCACGATTTAAAATTTTCTTTCGAGGAGTTATAAATTTTTGCAAATTATCAATCTCCTTAAAACTTGGATTTGTCTTAAACTGGCAAAAAAAACATTTATTCATAATATTTATAAATTATTAAAACGGGATATCATCCGGGTTAACAGTTTCTTCTTTAGACGGTTCTAATTTAGGTTCCTCAGTTTTAACTGTTGAGTTAACATTTACAGGCACAGCCTCAACTTTTTTCTCCGTTTCAACGCTTTCAGTCATCTTTCTGCCTTCACCAAAAACTATAAAATCATCAAGGACTATTTCGGCAATAGTTCGTTGAATGCCGTCTTTTCCTGTAAAAGTTCTATAAGTCATTCTCCCTTCTGTAAATACTTTTCTGCCTTTATTTAATAGTTTTCCGCAAAGTTCAGCTAATTTCTGCCAAGCTACAATTCTATGATATTGAACCTCTTCCTTGGTTTGACCGTCACTCGACGTCCAACTTCTATTGGTCGCAACGCTAAAAGTACAAACCGCTGTACCAGTTGGCGTATATTTCAGCTCAGGATCCCGGGTTAAATTACCAATCAAAACAATTCGGTTTAACGATCGGCTGGCCATATTCTTATTCTCTTACTAATAACAAATATCTTAAAATTTTTTCGTTTAAATTAAGCTTATTCTTTAGCTCTAAAACATTTTTTTTATCGACTTCAAACTGAAAGTTATAAAAAAGAGCTGTACGATTTTTCTTAATCGGATAAGCTAAAGTTTTTTCTCCCCATTTTTCCTCTTTAGTCACCTTACCTTGGTAAGACAAAATCAAATCCTTAATATTTTTTAACTCTGTTTCTTCCTTGATCAGGAAAGTTAATTCATATTTCATAGTTCGGCTTCGCTCACTATGATCCTGAATATAATTGAAGGATCATATGTTTATCTGTACAATAATACTAATTAACATGGGAAAAATCAACGGGAAACAAATTTTGGTTATTGGTCTATTGGCTTTATTGGCTTATTCCAGATTTATAAATCTGGGATGGGGTTTACCTTATCCAATGCACCCGGATGAGCGAAATATGGCCACGGCAATTCAACAATTGAACTGTCAGTCTCCGGTAATTAGTCTTAACTTACCTAAATCAATATTTGGTAATTGGGAACCAGTTTCTACCTGGTTTAAAATAATCAAACCATTTGATTTTTTAAATTGTTTTAATCCTCATTTTTTTGCTTATAGTCAGTTTCCCCTTTATTTGGGGTACCTAATTGTATTTATATTAAAGTTTTTTGATGGGGATATGGGCTTTCCAATAAGCTTTGATGAAGCAGTTTTAAGCTTAAGGCTAATTTCTGCGGTAGCGTCAATTATAAACTTTATAATTATTATAAAAATTATAAATTTTATAATCCAAAAAAAGAGCCTACTATCATATCTGATAATCATATTTTCTCCCTACGCAATTCAGTTTGCACATTTTGGTACGACTGAGTCTCTACTCATGATGTTTTATTCGGGGATAATTTATCTGTCTTTACTTTTTATTGATAAAAACATCAGTACTTCTGCTTTTGTGGCAAACAGTTCCATAGTAGTCGGCTTATCTTTGGCGACGAAAGTTTCTTCAGCAATTTTTTTAATTGTGCCCTTTACTGTTTTATTATTCAGTTTTGAAGAATTAAAATTAAAAACATCATTATATAAATCAAAAAATTTATTTATATTTTTTGCTTATAGATTTGTAAGTAAAATAATTGACCTATCTGTTTTTGCTTTTTTAACTGTTGTTATCTTTATATTTTTTTCTCCTCATAATTTCATTAATTTTAAGGACTTTATCAGCTCGATGAACTATGAATCTGAGGTGGCGTTGGGAAGATCATTGGTTTTTTATACCAGACAATTTTTTAACACTGTTCCTGTCTTATTCCAATTAGATAAAATTTTTCCTTACGTCTTGGGGTGGCCGATATTTTTAATGGGAATAATAGGTCTAATTGGGCTTAATTGGAAGGATAAGAAAATTAATTTACTACGTTTCGCGTTTTTAGTCTACTTTATTCCAAGTGCTTTTATTTATGCTAAATGGAGTCGTTTTATGGCGCCGATATTGCCATTGATTACAATATTCGCCATTCTGTTTTTGTTGAGAATAAAAGTTATAAATTTTATAAAGATTATAATTGTTATAATTGCAATTTTACCAGGCCTCGCCTATCTTTCTGTTTATCAAAATCTTGATGTACGATATAAGGCTTCGGAGTGGATTTATAAGAATATTCCAAACAACAGTTATATTTTATTTGAAACTGCAAATGTAGTCGATGTTCCAATTAACAATGAAACAATGAAACAATTGAACAATTACAATGCTGTTTCGTTTAATTTTTATGATTTGGATATTAGTAAAGAATTACAGTCGAGGTTAATAAGCGAGATTGAAAAAGCTGATTATATTTTTATTCCATCAAGAAGAATTTTTGCGAATCATCCAAAAAAAACATATCCGGTTCTGAATAAATATTATGAAGATCTGTTCTCGGGAAAGTTGGGATTCGAAAAGGTTGCAGAGTTTGATTCATTTCCAAAAATTTGTTTACCATTTACGAACAATTGTTTAGAATTTCCTGATGAAGAGGCGGAAGAGACATGGACGGTGTTTGATCACCCTGTTATTCGCATATACAAGCGCGTCGTTAAAAAATCCTAAATTCTAAACTCTAAATTCTTTTTATTTTATAACTATCTCCCACGTCTTCTATCTTAAATCCTGCTTTTTCGATTTTAATACGTAATCTATCGGACATATCAAAATTTCTCTGTCTTCTCGCCTCAAGTCTTCTCTCAGCGAGTGTAATAATGTTGGCGTCAATTTTTTCTTCAATATTATTTTCTAAATTTAATCCGAGTACCTTATCAAAATCCATCAACAAAAAATATTTTTCTTCATTTACAATATCAGATTTAATCATGTCCCACATGACGGCGACGGCTTGAGCGGTTTGGAGATCGTTTTCGATTGCTTCTTTAAATTGCTTTTTAAAGGTAATTGCTTTGGGAGATTTGAGGGATGTGGGGGTGTTGTGGGATTTTAGATTTTTGGCAATTTCTTTGAGTCGATTAAATGCTTCCTGACTGGCACGGGCTGATTGCCAGGTAAAATTTTGAGATTGACGGTAATGAGATTGTAAAAATAAAAGCCGAAGTGATAGCGGATCAATTTTATTTTTTTCAATATCTTCAATAGTATAAAAATTACCCAAAGATTTGCTCATTTTCTGTCCATCAACAGTCAAAAAATTATTATGAAACCAGATATTAACAAATTTTTTGCCGGTTGCACCTTCTGATTGTGCAATTTCATTTTCGTGGTGAACCGGGATATGATCGATTCCCCCTGTATGAATATCAATCGATTCACCAAGATATTTCATACTCATTGCCGAACACTCAATATGCCATCCCGGAAATCCGTCTCCCCAAGGTGAAGGCCAGTACATTGTGTGATCAGCAAATCTTCCGACTCTTTTTAGCCAGAGGGCAAAATCGGCCGGGTGTTTTTTTCCCGGATCAACAATGACCTCTTCTCTACTTGCCTGAATTTTATCGTCTAATTTTTGACCGGATAATTTTCCATAGTTTTTAAATTTCATGACATTGAAGTAAACCGCTTCTGCTGTGTCATAAACAAAACCATTTTGATTCAATTTACTTATTAATTGAATCATATCTGGGACATGTTCAGTCGCTTTACAAATAATATTAGGTCTTAAAATATTTAGAGCATCGGTGGTTTTGAAAAAGAATTCTGTATAAAATTTAGCTACATCCCAAACAGTTTTCCCGTATTTCTTTGCCCCTTTTTCCATCTTATCTTCCCCGCTATCGTCATCTCCCGAAAGATGGCCGACGTCGGTAATATTCATTACATGATTAACATTTAAACCACAATAATTTAAAGTTCTTCTTAAAAGATCGTTAATGAGGTAAGCCCGCATATGGCCGATGTGAGTATAGTCATAGACAGTTGGTCCACAGGTATATAAGCTAACATTAGGCGGATTAATGGGTTTGAGAATTTCGAGTTTACGAGTTAACGAGTTATAAAGTTTCATAACAAATCAATTGTAGCAGATTTTTTCCGGCTATAAATGTAGGCGGATAATACTGCAAATAGAGCAAATACGGCCGAAAGATTGAAGGAGTTGATAATTCCATATAAATCGGCCACTCTTCCAAGAATTATTGGTGCTAAAGCACTGGCTAAAGACGCTATAAACGAAGTAATAGCAAAAACTTTTTCATAAACACCATGATGTTCATTTGTTTCAGTAACCATGGTGGTACGGATTGGAACCGTTCCCATAGTCAATGATCCTAAAATAATAGAAAAAATTATTATAAAAACAACTGAGTTGCTATGAGTCAGTAAAAGAATAAAAATAACCATTAAAAATTCGGCAGCAATAAATACTTTTGTATTATTAAATTTATCAGTAAGCCGCCCTAATCCCATTTTGCCGATCAAATTTCCAAGGAAAAAGGCGGAAGTAAAAGCTCCAAGAACAGAAGGATTAATACCTTTTAATATGAGCAAAAATGGAAGAAAAATAAATAGGGCTGAACTGGCAAGATTATCAAAAAAATTAACTAATAAAACTAATAGAAAATTCTTATTTTTAATAATTTCAATAAAATTAATCTGTTTTTGATTGTTTATTTTTACAGCTTCCTCATCAGTTATTTGTTCATTTTTAAAATGAGAAAATAAAAAAATAATAAGAAGAATTAGTGAAATTATTACATAGATAAAAGAGGTTTTTTGCCAGCCGATGGTAAAAGCAATATAAGAAACAAAACTTGAAAAACATATTCGTCCAAATTCGCCTATGGCGGTAAAATCTCCGGCTGTTCTTCCGAGCTTTTCTTTTTTTGTCCATTTGGCAATAAGAGAAAAAGAAATTGGGTGGAATGAGCCGAAGGCAACTGACATGATAAAAAAAGCAAACACTAAAAAAATATAAGAATGAGAAAGACCGGTAAACAAAAATCCAAGACAGTAAAAAATAATCGTAAATATTAGAATTTTAATTGCTCCAAATCGGTTGCTCAAATATCCGACCGGCAAGGAAATTAAAATTCCTGAAAGCGAAAATATTGAACTCAAGAAACCGACTTGAGTCAGGCTTAAATTTAAATTTTTAGCAATAAAAGGGAGTAGTAAAACGATACTCGCTAAAAAACCGTCATTAAAAAAATGAAGGGTGAAGATTTGGGTGAGATTATTTTTCATGGTCGGAGTAGTGAGACTTGAACTCACGACCTCACGGTCCCGAACCGTGTGTTCTACCATCTGAACTATACTCCGTTATTGCTTTCCCGAAGCAGGTTTATTTTCAACATGCTGTTGCTCGGAAGATTTTTTGTGGGACATAAATCCTCTTTTAGCTTTTCCAGTTGGCATACCGCTTTGTTGACCCTGTGCTTTTTTTTGTTGTTCTTTTCTTTTTTTATCTTCTTTTTCATACTCTTCCTTTCTTTTCTTTTGTGCTTCGTCCATATCTTTTCGCTCCAATATTTTTTCGTCCTCTCTTTTTACCAACTGGAACAACCTATTTTTTAAAGCTTCGGCTTTAAGTTTATCTTTATCCTGAAATTTATTTTTAAGTTTATCAAAATCGACGGGGGTATGGTTTGATTTTTTATTTAATTCGGGTGAATTAGACCTATTAGACTCATTAGATTTATAAGACTCATTTTTAGAAAACGGATTTACGACTTGCGCCACCGATTTGACGGTTTGTTTGGCTGTTGAAACCCCTAACTCTGCCAATTGTTCAAACGCATCACCTAAGATCGTGTTTTTTGCCATAATATTAAATTCCCAATATCGCTCTGCCCTTTTTACTCATTTTCTCCATTGACCATGGAGGGTCGAATGTTAATTCTAGAATAATATTTTTGTCTTTATAACCCAACTCTTTTATTTTATCTTTAATTTGTGTTTCGATCAATGAAAATAGCGGGCAACCGATCGTTGTCAAAGTCATTAAAATCTTAACTTTATTCTTAATTATTTTACAATTATAAATTAATCCTAAATCAACAATTGAAATGTTTAGCTCAGGGTCCATGACCTGGATTAATTTGGATTTAATTTGTTTTACGCTTAATTTCATAAATGTTATAATGATTATAATTATTATAACTTTTATAAAGATTAAAACCATATGAATACATACAAACTTCACTTCATCCCCTTAGGAGGCATCGTCGGAGTTACTAAGAACATGTACGTCTATGAGTCTTATGAGAATGAAAAGCTAAAAGATATTGTGATCGTAGACTGCGGAATTGGTTTTCCCAAAGAAAAAGAATTAGGCGTTGATTTTGTCATTCCAGATATTACTTACCTAATGGACAAAAAACAATTTATCAAAGCGATTTTAATTACTCATGGGCATGAAGATCATACTTCGGCCTTACCTCTTCTTTATGATGATTTAGGTCGTCCTCCCGTTTACGCCAGTTTATTAACCTCAATGTTTATTGAAAATAAATTTAAAGATAAACACAAAAAAATTACTGTTAATCGAGTCGATTTTAATAAAGAATATGTTTTTGGTGATTTTAAAGTTTCATATCTTAAGATGACTCACTCTATCCCTGATACGACTCATATTATTATCAAAAGTCCGGTCGGAGTCATCTATCACGGGAGCGATTTTAAGCTTGATCTTACCCCTCCATATGGTCCATCTCCTGATTTTTACAAAATCACTAAAGCAGGTCGTGAAGGTGTTTTATGTTTGCTGTCTGACTGTCTTGGAGCCGAGAGAGAAGGTCTGACACTTTCAGAAAATATTGTTGGTCAAACTTTTGAAGACGAAATGAGAAAAACGAAAGGTAAATTTATTATGACTACATTTTCTTCAAATATTTCCCGGATCCGCCAATGTGTTGATGCGGCCATAAAGTTTAACCGCAAAATTTGTTTCTTAGGTCGTTCAATGAGGGAAAATACTAAGATTGCCGCAGCTATTGGATATTTACCAATCCCACAAAGCTTGTTTATTAAGGAAGAAGAAGTTAATAGATTTCCGGCTGCCAAAATTTGTCTGATTGTGGCCGGTTCTCAAGGTCAATATGGATCGGCTTTATCAAAGTTAGCTGATAGACAAAATAAAAATATCGCAGTAAAGCCGGGTGATAAAATTATTTTTTCCTCCGATCCGATCCCGGGTAACGAAAATGGAGTTTATGAAACCATTGAACAACTGTCTGAAGAAGGAGCTGATGTAGTATATTCTGACATTGCGGACCAACTTCACTCCTCCGGCCACGGTAACCAGGAAGATCTTAAATTTTTAATAAGATTTACCAATCCGAAATATTTTATTCCAATCGGAGGAACGATACGCCATCAAAAACAGTATAAAAATTTAGTTGAGCAACTTGGATATAAAAATAATGATGTTTTTTCACTCAATGAAGGAGAGACAATTTGGTTTGCAAAAAATAAGGCTTATAAAGGTGATAAAGTCGAAACAAAGAATATTTATGTCGATGCTTATGGAATCGGAGATGTTGGAAGCGTGATTTTAAGAGACAGAAAAACTTTGGCAACTGACGGAATTGTTTTTGCTTTAGCGGTAGTAGATAACAAAGGAGTTCTATTAGGTTCTCCAAAAATTTTCTCCCGCGGTTTTGTTTTTGAAAAAGAAGAAAATAGATTGTATACGCAAGCTGAAGAGATGATTAAAGAAGTTTTTCAAGTAAAAAAAGACCTATCCTTCGCTAAAGTGACAGAGGGTAAGCAGTTTGATTCCGGAAAGATGCAGTATGAAGTTATAAAAAATCTTGAAGAATTTTTTAGAAAAGCAACGGGACGAAAGCCACTAGTGGTAGCGGAAGTTATTCAACTATAGAATTTCTAATTTCTAATAAAATCCTAATTACTAAATAAATCACTGATTTAATTATCAGTTGTTTGTCATCCCCTTGAAAAAGGGGATCCAGTATTTTTTTGTTCTGGATTCCCGCCTTCGCGGGAATGACATATGTTAGATAAATGATATATGTCCTCATTACCAAATAGTTTAAAAAACATCTCGCTCTTTTTAGAGCGTTTACCCGGTATTGGGGAAAAAACTGCTAATCGGTTAGCATTTTTCTTATTAAAATTACCTGAAGAAGATTTAAAAGAATTTGCAGAAAATGTTTCTGATTTAAAATCAAAAACAAAACTTTGTAAAATTTGCTTTAATTTTACCGAAAAGGAGATCTGTGAAATTTGTGATAATAGTGAGCGCGATCATTCTGTTATCTGCGTGGTAGAAACCGTTCTCGACCTACTTTCCTTCGAACAAGGTAGGATTTATAACGGGGTTTATCATGTTCTTCACGGAAAGATTGATCCGTTAAATAGGGTGGGGCCGGATGATATAAAAATTAGAGAATTATTAAGTCGTATTGTAGGGAACGGTTTAAAACCGTTCCGTACAGAAATAAAAGAGATTATTTTGGCAACCAATCCTGATATGGAAGGCGAGGCTACCGCTGTTTACATAACAAACAAGTTACAAGCTATAAGCTACAAGTTAAAAGTCTCTCGCCTTGCCTATGGCTTGCCAATGGGAGCTAACCTCGAATACGCCGACTACATGACCCTGAAAAAAGCGATTGAGGGGAGAAATAAGTTTTAATTCACTAATTATCATCATTCTAAACAATAGAATAAAAGTGACTTTTATGGTATACTATAGGACTTAAAGACTTAGATCTTTAAGTTAAAATATGCCAGAGATAAAAAAACAACATGTTGCCTTAATAACCTCTTTTATTGGTAATGCTTTTGCAAGACATAATGTTCCAACAACTACTGCTATGTTATCTTCATTAACACTGGGTAATCATACCTTAATCCAAGCTAATAATTTTCCTGATATGGGGATGAAAATGCTTGTTGAGTCGAATAGTGGGCTTATTGGAATAGCAGTACTTACTTTCGGTGAGCTAGGGATTCTTCCAAAAATAATACAACAAATAAAAAATAATTTACCAAAAGCTCAAATCGTAGCCGGTGGTACTCCTGTTTCCGCCCAAGTTGAAAACGTCATTGATATTCCAGGATTGGATGTCGCGGTTGTAGGCGACGGTATGAGAGTTTGGCCATTAATTGTCAAAAAATATCTCGAAGGTAAACGAGTTCGCTTAGTAAGTAGTGAAGTTAGCGGAGTTTATGCATCAGGAGATAAAATACCACCGATAGAACATCTAGATAGGTATGCTCCTTTTTTACCTTTAAGATCTTTTCCTTTTCCAGATTTAGACAATTTAGAACTTCCAATTATAGAAAGAATAAAACACATAAAAGAAGACTCGCCTCTAAATATGCTAAGAGAGTTAGTCCAAACCCCATTTAGCGGTAATGTAATGGTTGCAATAGATTGTTTACGGAGATGTAGCTTTTGTATAAATACTCTTTTAAAAAATATGGGCAATATGGGACATACCTCTATGGAAACAAGATCTATTTCTCAGATTATACAATCTGTAAAACAACTTGTTGATGTTTATAATATTCCAATTTTACCAGTTTGGCTTCAGGATCCAGACATTTTTTATCATCCAGAATTATTAGTTGAATTAATTAGTAATTTAGATGAAGCTGGTATTGGTGATAGGGTGCTATTTGGTATAGATGCGAGGGTTGATTCGCTAAAATCTGCCTTGGATAAATACGGATATGATAAGCTAAGAGAATTATTAAAAGGTAGATTCTATAAAATCTATTTTGCTCCGGAAACTTTAGATGAAAGAGTCCAAGCATCTATAGATAAACCTTTTAATGTTGATGATTTGGCATTAGTGATCGAATTTGCTGCTGATATAGGTGCTGTTCCTTATGTTCAATTGATTTCAGGATTACTATTTGATACAGAAGACTCTCTTACTGTGACAAGAAAACGTATCTTGGAATTAAGGGACATATTAAGACCATTTATTTTAAATATTCATAGAAATACGCCTATATGGGGAACAGATCAATACAGAGAAGCATTGAATCTAGGGTTAATTACTAAAGCTATGAAAATACCTGATTTAACTCACGGCAAAGCTTTAATGTCAACAGCTCAAGGAGTTTCAAGAGAGCGCTTAGATGATTGGCGTATTGAACTATCTAGAGTTTTTTACGCCGCCGATGTATTTATTAATAAAGCAATGCAAGATCCACGTATACTTTTACAAGATGAAATAAGAAATAGTTTTTTAAGAAGCACAACAGGTATGGGAACGCGGGAGATATAAATAATAAAATAACTTAATTAAAATTTTAAAGGAGTATTTAGTTAGATTTAGAAGATAAAAGATATTTATAAAATTACTAAATCAAACCCTGAATTTCTTTAGCTATCAACGGAGCTATTGATATCTCTTCCAACTATCTAAATTTTTAATAAAAACACCTTGAGTATCCAGGCTTAGAATTCATCCCACGAAGTTTTTCTAAGTCATTCTATTTTACAAAAACTTGTCTTTGTATACTTCCAACTGTTGGAATATTTATGGGGAATTAACTTAAAGGATATATCGATTAAATAATAGCCCTTTGTGATTGTATGGTTGAGTAGTTTTGTAGGTTATCCTCCTTCGTTAAAACTTCGGACGGACAAATAAGCGGTAGACAAAACAATTGCTTCTTTGTTCAATTGTTTCATGGTTATAAAACGTCGAAAACAAATACGTTTGAAGAAATATGATTATTCAGGCGCAGGATGGTATTTTGTAACAGTTTATACCAAAAACAGTGTATGTTTGTTTGGAGATATTGTAGGGGTCGGGCGTGACCGACCCTTAAATATGATTTAATCAGAATCCGTCGATATATTTGTGACAACCCGATCAATTGGAAAAAAGATAGAGATAATATTTAAAGCAATTTCTTAAGTTCCTGTTCGATTAAAGGGGCGATGGAGATTTCTGAAAGCTTTGAGAATTTTTGCTTCGGTAACAGCGCAATTGTGTTACTCATGAATATTTTTTCCATTGGACTTTTTGAAAGAATTTTTTCTGCATTTGGGGAAAAATCATGATGAACTACGCAGGCAAGAACCCGTTTAGCGCCTCGTTTAAGACAAAATTCAGCTGCATGAACTAAAGTTCCACCGGATGTAATAATGTCATCAACAATAATACAGGTTTTATTTTTAACTTCGCCATATAAGTTAAGGGCTTTTGAAACATGAATTTTATCCAAGTTTCTACGCTTTTCAATAACGGCAATATCAACATTATTTGTATGAAAAAAGTTTTCAGCAAAAATCTGAGCCCTTTCGACCCCACCCTGATCAGGTGAGACAACGGCGACTTCTTCGGTATTTTTATTATTTTTTAAATAGTGCGCAACCTCGCGACCGAGAATCGAAAATGTGGAAATGTTTTTGAAAGGAATTGAAAAAATTCCCTCGGTGCCATCATCGTGAAGATCAAAAGTATATACTTGGTTAAAACCGATAGTTTCAAAAAAACGGATTACGACATTAACCGATACAGACTCCCCTGTTCTATGACCACGATTTTGTCTGGCATAACCAAAGTACGGAATAAAAGCGATGATTTTTTTGGCTTGCATTCTTTTTAATGCGTCGGCAAAAAAGAACAATTCCATCAAATGAGTATCGGTTGGATTAGCGGTTGATTGAAGAATGACACATACGTCATCTTTAACTTTTTCCTGAATAGTCACTCTGATTTCAGAATTATCAAAACGGGTAACCTCTGATTTAGCAATAGGAACACCAAGGCGCTTTGAAACTTCACTTGTTAATTTAGGGTGAGCTGATCCGGAAAATAATTTAAACATATAATTTTATCCTTGTGCTTGTTGTTGGCTTGATATCTCAATTAATTTTTTTGCGGCTAATTCCTGGGTTTTTTTAACAGCTTCATTAACAACTTCAGCAATTCTATTTTCTACAATTCCGTCCACTTCAATCGACTCAATAATTTGGTCCCCGCGAATCACGACTTTGACGCCATTTTTTTCTACTACGACCTGTTCTAATTGTAAAGCAGCTTGCATTTTCTGAGCCTGCTGTTGTAATTTCTGAAGATCTCCTAACGCTCCAAAAGGGTTTAACATAGTCAAATTATGCGGATAAGAAACTAATACAGATGATGCAGATTGCTGATCAATTTTATCCGCAATCAGTAGATCGGCATAAATAATTATTTATCCGCATCATTTATTCTATTGTAGAACTCGATCAACGCAATTTCAACTGGTAAAGAATCAATTGGCGTATTTCTCAAATTCTGATAGGCTTCAATTAATAATTTCATCAACAAAGAAATCTCGCTGAGAGTTAAATTTATTTTATTATCTTCGGTTTCAACGATACCGTTTTTAATAAGAAGTTGAGAATGTAATTGATTAAGTATATCCTCAATAAAATTTTTAAAGTCTCCTCCATTTTGAGAAAATTCATTTATCCATATCAAAGTTTTTTTTAAATCTTTTTTTTCAACAATTTTAAGCAAATCATTTCTTCCCCTAATTCCTAAAAATTTTTCAATTTCTTCAACGGATTTAATTTTTTGAAAAGTAATTTCTTCCAAAATTTTAGCCGCATCTCTAAATGAATTTTCACTATGACTGGCAATTAATTTCAATAAATCATCTTTCAAATCAATACTTTCATTTTTAGTAATTCTCTTTAACATTGAATATATATCTATAGTATTAGCTTTTCCAAAATTAATCTTTAAGCAACGGGAAATAATAGTTTTCGGCAACTTTTCTAAATTTGTGGTAGCCAAAATAAATATTGCGGAAGGAGCAGGCTCTTCTAAAGTTTTCAAGAGAGCATTAAATCCTTCATTGGTGATCATATGTGCCTCGTCGATTATAAAAACCCGGTAACCTCCTGACATCGGAAGGAATGATGTCTCACGGATAAGGTTTTTTATTTCTTCAATGCCACGATTAGAGGCAGCATCCATTTCAATCACATCGGTGAATGAAGAAAGACCAATGCTTTGACAATTAGCACAATTATTGCATGGTTCAAAAGCGGTAGGGGCTTTGGGGGTTGAGTGGGAGAATTTGTTATTTAGACAATTAACCGCTTTGGCCAAAATTCTCGCGGTTGAAGTTTTTCCGGTACCCTTTTGTCCTACAAAAAGAAAAGCATGCGGCAAGGTTTTTGATTCTAATATTTTAGTGATAGTTTCCTTGGCTTGAAGATTATCAATTTCCGAAATTGTTTGCGGGCGATATTTTAAGTAAAACATAATTATTTCAACAAATTCTCAATTCCGTGCTTGACCAGTTCGTTAATAATCTCATCTACTCTCTTGTTACGCTCAGCTGCAAGTAAAATTACTAATGGATAGCAAATGACTACTTCACCTAATAAAACTTCTTTTTCTCCAACATCTTCATTATATTTGAAAGACAAAATTGGTAAAGTTTCCTTTTCATCTTTATATTTTTCCGTAAAAATTTTCATCTTATTTTTTCCCACAAAAACAACGTTCAAAGAATGCTCTAATGCAATCTGTTCTTTTTCAAAAAAACTTTGGATAAATGTCTTTATTTTTTGACGATCGATTTTATAACGAGATGAAGAAATAATATTGATCATAGATTCGATACTTCGATTAATTCAGTATAAATAAACTCACTATGACCCTGAGTGTTAATCGAATGGGTCATACTCTTTTATATACTTTCTTAAAAACTACTTTTCTACGTTTTAAAGACCTATTTTTTATTCTTTCTTTTTCTTCCTCTTTTCTTTTAAGCGACGGTTTTTTATAAAATTGTTTTTTTCGCAAAGTGTCAACAATCTCTTCATCAATGAATGACCGGGTAAATTTCCGGAACATGCTGTCTTTTGATTCGCCTTTTCTTTTTATTACTAAAACCATAAATTAATTACGCCTCCTCTCAAATTTAATACGAATGATACGAATTTTTATGCAAATGACACGAATTATGCGAATATTCGTATAATTTGCAACATTCGCATTTCTTTATTCGTGGTATTCGTATCATGTTAATTCTATCTTATGCTTTTCACTATTTCAATGATCGTATTTAGGGAGAGGGTTGTTGGAATAAGTTTGGGGTTTCCGGAAGATCCATTGAGTAACATATGACCGGAAATGTGCAAATACCAACTGCCCATTTTATCGATCTTAATAATATTTTCATAAACTTTTTTCAAATTGATATTTTTATCCGGTAAAGTTTTGATTCTTGTAAATCCTACTTCAGGATGACGTCTGATTACAAGGGCATATCCTTTCTTTAGGGCCAACTTGACAGCTTCTTCATTTTTTGATTCAAGGGCGAGTGATTTACCAAAAAATGACTTAAATACAAAGCCATTGATAATTTCTTGCTCAGCATTTATTTTGTTTTTAAAAACAATTAAAGCTGCTTCAAGTAATTGAAAAATAATTTCAATAAGTTTTGTTTCTTCCCGGTTGATGACTTTTAATCCGTCAACAAGCTGACGGATCATAAAATCATACCGGTCTGCGGAAGGATCTTCATAAAAAACTTCGGCAAAGTGGTCAGTAGAATTTACGTATTTAACAATTTTTTCTAAGGCTTTTATTTCTTTTTCTTCAATAAAATCTCTACCTAAAAGATATTTGTACACAAGTTTTGTTGCCGAAGTGTAGTCGTTGATTTGATGATGATCAAATTTACCAAGACCGGTATCAACGTGAATGGTATTTTTATCGCTGTCAACAATTTGATCATCTAAGGTGGTACCTGACGGAACAAACTTTATTTGAGCCTCATCCCAACCGTTTAAATATTTTTTGATTAACCAAGCAGCGGTAATAGCATCTAAATCCGGTGATAAATGTGTGACAATCGTTTTCATAAAATTGAATGTTGTCATCCCCGTGAAAACGGGGATCCATGAGCCCTGGATTTCCGCCTACGCGGGAATGACATCAAAAACATGATTAACTTTTTATTTGCTTAACAACTTCATCTAAAGACATTATCTTTGTGTCTTTCTCATTCCTTCTCTTATATTCCACCTTCTCACCCGTCCGCTTTGACACAACCAGTCGGGCTGGAATTCCAATTAAATCAGCATCGGAGAATTTATTTCCAGCAGTGACATCAGGACGGTCGTCAAACAAAACCTCAAGTTTATGGTTCATGGTTAATTGTTCATAGATAGTAAATGCTTTCTTTTTTATTTCTTCATCCCGAAGATCCAAACCAATCAAATGAACTTGAAATGGGGCGACAGCAGACGGCCAAATAATTCCTTTTTCGTCGTTAAATTTTTCAACAATTACCCCCATAATTCTTGAGGGGCCAATTCCATAGCAACCCATATATATTTGTTTTTGTTTACCGTCAGCATCGATAAATTTATAGTCAAAAGCATCAGTAAATTTAGTATAGAGAGGAAAAATATTTCCAACTTCGGCTGCTTTTTTTACTTCATAAATTTCTTTAGTTTCAGGATATAAATCTCCGGTCTTGGCGACTTTAATATCATAAAATTCTTTTGGTAAAGGAATGTCACGGTCAAAATTTACATTGGTTGAATGAAAGTCAGTTTTATTGGCTCCGCATTCAAAATTAAGGCGGTTATTAACAGATTCGTCAATAAATACCTCAACTTCTTTTGGTAAATTTAAAATTCCTGCATACCCTACTTCGGCTCCGGTTATTTTTTTAACAATTTCTCGTGATGCAAGTTTTAGGGCTTTACATTTTACAATTTTTCTTAATTTATCCTCGTTAACATCATATCCGCCACGGACGGCAGCAGCGATTACCCGATTATCATCTGTTTCAAAAATTAATGTTTTAGTGGTTTTTTCAACGGGAATTTTTAAATAGTCAGCTAATTCCTGAACTCCGATGATTCCTTTACCTAAAACATCTTTTTTAGGTAACATTTTTTTATCTTTTTCTTCAATTTTTGGAGCAACGGATGGTGCAACTTCACGGTTATAATAAATATCTTTACTTTTGGCGTAAAATACCACGTCTTCTCCTGTTTCACAAAATGTCTGAAATTCGTGAGAATAATCGTCGGTGAATGAACCGCCTGATGCTAAGACAATGACCGTTTCACCTTTGAGACCTAATCTTTCAAAAACCTTAAAATAAACTTCCTTGGATTTTTCATAATATTCTTTAAAATCTTCAATAGTTGTATGAAAGCTATATAAATCTTTCATACGGAATTCTCTTCCCCGTAGTAACCCGGATTTAACACGGGGCTCATTACGGAATTTAGTTTGAATTTGATAAAGAGCAAATGGAAAATCTTTATAACTTAAATTAAATTTTTGAGCTAAAGGAGTGACCACTTCTTCGTGGGTTGGATTTAAGACGTATTCGGTCGCGTTTTTTGCTTCGGCAAATTTATTGGCAGCCGTAGTTTTCATTAAGATATCAACAGTTTGAAATCTACCGGTTTTTTCCCAGGCTGATTGAGGAGTAAGTGAAGGCATAAAGACTTCGTTACCAATTTTATCCATTTCTTCCCGAATAATATTTTCAATTTTATTAAGGACTTTTAGACCTAAGGGTAAAAAGGTATAGACTCCAGCCATCACCTGATCAATAAATCCGCCCTTAATTAAATAAGTAGCATTGGCAGAATCGTAAGTTTTATTACTTTTATTGGTCTTTCCGAAAAGTTTTGAATACAACATAGTAAGATTATATCTTATTCCTCTATTTTTTGGAGAACGTTTTTGAGAACCTCTTCAAACGAAATATTTGATGTATCGATGATTAAGTTATAATTTTTTGGGTCGATAAAATCGTTTCTCTTATAAATTTGTTCTAACTTACTTAACCAATTCGATTGACGTTCTTCAACCCTTTTTTTTGCCTCATCAAGACTGATTTTTTCCCGATCAGCAAATCTCTGGTAACGAATGTCATCGTTGCAAACTAACAAAATCTTCAAAACATCTGGCATGCCGGTTGCCATTATTCCTGACATCCAACCGTCAACAATTAAATTTCCGGGCGAATGTAACAAATCTCGAACCTGATAGTCAATTTTATTTGTGAGTTTTTTATTTTGCTCTTCGACTTGCTCTAAATTTAAACCATTTTTCTTAATATAATCACGAAATAACTTTCCGGTCATAAAAATTGGCCAGTTTAATTCTATTTGAAGACTTTTTAATAAAGTAGATTTTCCTGTACAGATTTTGCCGGAGATGGTGATCTTGCTGTACTTCATATGATTAATACTACCAATACTACAAATAAACAAATACTACCAATAAATATTATAAATAATAAAACAAATGATTAAATAATTAAATTATTGGTTTATTGAGTTATTTATTTGTCGGATTGGTGGCATTGGTAGTATTGGTCGGATTATCATTATAGCCAATCATATCCAATACTTTTCCAAGAGTTTCAAGGGGTCCGGCTTTGTAAGTGTTAATCACTAAATCAAAATATTTCGGGTTCCAGAAATCATAATCACCATATAATCTTTTCCATTTGTCAGTATTCTCACTTTCTCTTTGCCTAATCCAATTTTTTGCTTCCTTGACTGATACGCTATCTCTATTAGCCACCCGATCGACCCGGATATCATCATGAGAACAGATAAGAAGTACTTTTAGAACATCCTTATATGAACGGGCAAAAAAACCGGCTAACCAGGCTTCATAAATAATTTCTTTTTCAGCTTTAAGCATTTTTTCGGTCATCGCATCCATCTCCTTTTCATGTTCATCCGTCCGGGATAATGCCCCAATTTTATTTTCATGAAGTTTATGTTGACGGTCATATTCCCGTTGAATAGCTCCGATGTTGACATGTTTCCAACCTAAAGAATTTATCAAATTTTTGGTAAGAGTAGTTGTTCCGACGGCAATTTTTCCGGAAACGGTGATGAGGCGATATTTTGAATTAAACATTTATTTTTTAAGTAACTTAACAATATCACTAACGGTAATAAGTGCGGCCAGTGATAGCAGCATAATAAATCCGATCAAATTTGTATATTTTTCAAAATTTTTATTCGGTTTTCTCTTAGTAAGCCCCTCATAAAGGACAAATATCAGACGGCCACCGTCTAAAGCAGGAAAAGGTAATATATTTATTATTGCTAAATTCAATGACAAAAGAGCTAAAAATTCAAGAAAGGCGTTCCGGCCAAATTTGACCGCTTGTCCGGCCAAATTTGCAATACCGATTGGGCCAGCCACGTCAACATTTTGTTTATGAAAAGTGATAAATCCAAAAAACATTTTTCCTAATTCTGACGTAATTTTATAAGTGATGTTGAATGCCTCCATTAAACCATAAAATGGCGCGCTATACCAAGGATATCTTTTAACAATATATGAAGATATAGAAATACCCAAAGGGCCTTCGCCTTTAGGCGGATCAACTCTTGGAATAATATTAACAGTTAATTGTTGTTGATCTCTAAGGACTGAAAACATTATTTCTTTACCGGCAAATTTTTTTGTTTCTTCGATGAGAGTGTTGGATGAGGTTAAATTAATTGTGTTATTTTCAAATGTTAGTTTTGTTATGATGTCATTTTCTTGCAGGCCGGCACTATACGCAGGAGAGTTTTTTGTCACTTTTTCAACGACGACTTTATTGGTGGGCACTGGAACTCCTTGGGTCACTAAATACGAAAAAATAAACCAACCTAAGAGAAAATTGCCGATTACCCCTCCCAATACAATCAATGTTTTTTGCCAGGGCTTTTTATTGACGAATGTTCGGTTTGTTAGGGCAAGTCGCGACTTGCCCTTACTATCTTCAATTTCGTTATATTCTTCACCGTATAACTTTACAAAACCTCCAATAGGTAAAAGATTAACCGTATATAAGGTTTCACCTTTTTTTATCCCAAATAGTTTCGGCGGAAGTCCAATTCCAAATTCTTCAACTTTTACTCCCATCTTTTTAGCCATTAAAAAATGGCCCAGTTCATGAACTAAAACAAGTATAGAAAGTGTGATTATGAAGATGATTATTGTCATTTTGTTATACTTCCAAAATTTCTTTTTCCTTATTTTCTTTTATAACATTGATTTCTTCCATAAATTTAGTTGATTGAGAATCTATCTCTTTTTCCAACCGGTATTTTTCGTCCTCACTCATTTCTTTTTTTTCAAAAGAATTCTTTATTGTTCTCCGGCTATCATCCCGGTGATTTCTTATGGTAACTTTTTTTTCTTCAATTTTTTCTCCAACAACTTTAATATATTTTTCTCTTTGTTCGGTATTGAGTGATGGAATCCTTATTACTATTCTTGTTCCTTGAGTCGCTGGTGTCAGCCCTAAAGGTGATTTCAGAATTGCTCTCTCAATATCCTGAATGACAGATGGGTCATAAGGACTAATTAAAAGTGAAGAGGCTCCTTCGGTTGTAATCGTTGCCAGCTCCAATAATCTTAGTTTAGTTTGGCCTCCATAAGTTTCAACAGTTAAATTTTCAACTAACGAAGGTGAAGCCCGGCCTGTACGAATTGATTTTAAATCTTCTTTAAGAGCCGCAATTGTTTTGTCAGCCTGTTGATTAAATGTAGAAACAACATCCATAATCCATTATACAGACCAGCGAATAAATTTTACAACTTTAATATTTTCACCAAACTTTAAAACAGCTTCTTTGATTAGATCATTTATTTTTTTTGACGGGTCCCTGATATATTCCTGATTTAGAAATTCTTCGTTTGTCTCAGCTCTAAATGAAGCGACTTGCATCGCTAATTCCGTTCCCAACGTTTGAAAGTCTTTATTACCCGAGACAAAGTCTGTTTCACAAGCTAATTGAATAAGAGAGGCTACTTTTTTGTTGTGATGAACATAAGAAAAAATTATTCCGGTACCAGTACTGCGACCTGATTTATCTTTAGCTTTAGCTATCCCCCATTTGCTTAACAATTTTTTGGCAACGGTAATATTGTTTTTAGATTCCTCAAGGGCCTTCTTACATAAGGAAAAAGAAATCTCTGTCTCTTCCCGAAGTTGTTTTAACTTGCTAATGTCATACATAGTGTTATTATAATTTCAACTTTAAATTGATTCTGTCATCCCCTCGTAGGAGGGGATCCAGAAAACATGGATTCCCGCCTTCGCGGGAATGACAACAAAACAATATTTACTTTTTAGCCACTTCCTTGGCTTTTGCTTCTTCGGCTTTCAAAAAACTTGATGAATAGGCTTCAATAATTTCTTTCAAAAAATATTCGATAGAGGTTAGGGAGTCATCGTTGCCCGGAATAGGAAAATTAATTGGATCAGGATTAGCATTGGTATCGGTGACTGCAACTGTTACAATCTTCATTTCACCGGATTCTTTAACGGAATTTTTTTCTTTTTTAATATCAACAATAAAAAGAGCATCGGGTAATTTCTTTAAATTGGCAATTCCGCCGTAAAATTTTTCCAGCTTATTTAGATCCTTGTCTAATTTTACCTGTTCATGTTTAACAAACTTACTCCATTCTCCTTTTTCTTTTTCTTCCTTCATCGAATTAAGTTTTTTGACATTTTTTATAATCATCTCAAAATTAGTCAAAAGTCCGGCTGGCCATTTAGTATTTACAAAAAGTAAGTTATTTTTTGTACACAGTTCTTTAGTCAAATTTGAAGCGATTTTTTTGGTACAGACAACAAGAAGGATCTTTTTATTTGCTCCTAATTCAGACACGTATTTTTTGGCTTTTTCAAGGTAATCGGCTGTTTTAGTCAGATCAATTATGGAAACTCCGTTTTCAAAAGAATAAATATACTTATTTGTTTTTGGGTGTACCCGATTTGATTTATGTCCAAGATGGGCTCCGGCCGCAAAAAGTTCCTCTACTTTCTTATTATTATCATTCATAAGTATATATTCTATCAGCGGAAGAGATGTTTTGCAATTAGATTTTAAGTGATTTTATGAAGTTTTTAAATTCTCCATTAATTTCTTCATGCTCTAAAGCAAACTCAATAACCGTTTTCAAATATTCAAATTTATCTCCTGTATCATAATATTTACCATTTTCGATAACTACAGCATAAACTGGGATTCCTTCCTCCTTTAATAAGTTGATGGCATCAACTAACCAAATTTCGCCACCCCTCCCCGGCTTAACTTTTTTTAAAGCAGAAAAAATTTCCGGCGGTAAAATATATCCCCCGTGGGTAGCAATATTTGAGGGCGCTTTGTCAATCTCAGGTTTTTCAACGATTTTATTTATTCTATAAACATTTTTCTCTACGTGGGTTAGATCGGCAATTCCGTATCTTTTAAGGTCAGACTTGTTTTCGATTTTTACTCCGGAAATAACGATACCGCCGAATTTTTCGTGAACTTTTATCATCTGAGCTAATCTTGGCGGTTTGGAGTAAATAAACTCATCACCCCAAAGGACGGCAAAGGGCTCGTCTTCGATGGCCGGTTCAGCAGTCAAGACAGGAGTACCGTTACCATAAGGGCCTTTTTGACGGATATAAATAAAATTAGCCATATTAGAGATTCTTTGAATCTCTTTCAATAAATGATTCTTTTTTCCTTGTATTAAATTTTTTACTAAATCCTCTGATGGAGCATCAAAATGATCTTCAATTGCCCGTTTGTTTGAGCCGGTAATGATAATAATATTTTTAACATCAGAATCAATGGCTTCTTCAACTACATACTGGATAACGGGTTTATCGATAACGGGTAGCATTTCTTTAGGCATGGCCTTTGTTTGTGGAAGAAACCTTGTTCCAAAGCCAGCCGCAGGAATTACGACCTTAGTGATTTTTTTCATTCAAATTTTACAGTAATTTTTTGGCTTAATTGAATATTTCCGTTCGCAAAAGCGGTAACTTGCGCTTCTCCTGGAGTATCAGACGTCAAAGTAAAATTAGCTTTCCCGGTCTTATCCGATTCAATTGTTGACTCTTGCGAGATTCCGTTAATTAAACCCAAATTAGTAACCAGTCTTACAGGTTTTTTTTCCAAAGGAAATTTATTAACATTTCTAATAAAAACATTGATATCAACTTTATCTCCAACTTTAACATTTTGAATTGGCCAATAAAAAATCAAGGAATTTGAGGATGACGGATCTGTTTCGGTCGAAGCTCTGGCGATATTTCTGATCTCTTCGTTAAACAACGTTCCGGTAATAAAAGCACCAAAAACAACAAAAAATACCACCATTAAGGCGACAAATTTTTTATCCATATACTAACAAGCTTATCAAGATAAAGAGGGATTGTCAAATATGGCTTTAGAGGTTAGGGATTAGGGAATTTAAGATATTAGTAATTTTTTTGTTTATTAAATCCTTTGATAAGATGGTTCCATTTTCTACACAATCGACTTTGACCCAATTTTTATTATTTTTTAAAGTTTCCAGATATATGAACTCAACCTTTTTCAGGTAATTTTCATTTTTTTCATATTGATCCTTTTGTTTTTTTACAATCAATATTTGAGAAAATAAAAAAGGAACATACAAAAAAATAACCAAGTTTGGTCGTGGAATACCAAACACTTCATATTCAAGTGTTTCCACCCAGTCTAAGAATTTTTTTCTTTGCGGAGGTTTAATTTTGGCTGCCTGATAGATCGAGGATGGGGTGTAACGGTTGCAAATAACAAGTTTACCTTCATTAATTGCTTGCCAAATTTTATCCTTCACTTGCCAGCGGTCGGCCGCATATGGAAAAGAAGCCAGATAAGGGTTAATGCGGCTGAAATGTCCAAATTCACCGTTAAGAAACCGGCCGGCAAAATCACCAAAAAATGTTTTTCCGTACTGAGGAAAATCAAAGGAAGCATGGGCAATCTTTTTCTCACTTAAATAATTAAGGAGCATTTTCAACTGGGTTGCTTTTCCTGAGCCGTCGATACCTTCGATCACGATTAGTTTGCCTAATTTATTTTTTGTAAGCATTTTCATTGTGTTGTCATCCCCGTGAAAACGGGGATCCAGTCCATTTTATCTGGATTCCCGCCTCCGCGGGAATGACAATTTATTATAAATTAATTACTCCTCCCGGTTTGGCCTTGTCCTCTAAAATAAGCTTGGCAATCTTGTCTTCAATTTCATCCCGGATCGTTCTTTCCAAGTTTCGGGCTCCAAAACGGGGGTCATGACCTTTTTTGGAAACTGAATCAATTGTTTTTTCAGAAACTGAAATTTTTACTTTATATAACTTAAAAATATCAACCGATATTCTTTCAAGAATTTTTTTGGTTAAAATTTTGATTGAGTCCCGATTTAAGGATTTGAATGCAATCACACCGTCAAAACGATTGAGGAATTCGGGACTAAACAGTCTTTTTTCGATTAAATAATCGAAAAAAAGTCGGTTATAATCGGTTGAATCGGTTAAATCAGTCGAATACAAAAAGTCGGACCCTGCATTTGAAGTGGCTATTATTATCAAATTTTTGCAGTCAACCTTTTTTCCGACTCCGTCAATATAATATCCTTCATCTATGATTGTCAGAAAAATATTTATCAAATCACGATCGGCTTTTTCAATTTCATCTAATAGCAATACACCATAACTCTGCTTTTGAATAGTGGTAGTAAGAAGACCGGGGTGATCGATATCCCCTATCAATTTTGGAATATCGTATTTTGATTGAAATTCGGACATGTCGAAACGAAGAAGATAGTTAGAAACAGTTAAATCAGTTGAATCGGTTGAATCGGTTAAATCAGAGAAGAATACGCTGGCAATTGCTTTGGCTGTTTCTGTCTTACCCACGCCGGTTGGTCCAAGAAACATAAATGAGGCTAATGGTTTTTTTCTTTTGCCAATTAGAAGAAAAGAACGCCTCAAAGTTGAAGCTAATTTACTGATCGCTTCATCTTGTTGGATAACCCGGGAAAATATAAGGGTCTCAAGATTTAGAAGCTTTTCTTTGATTTGTTTTGTTATTGTGGTCGGAATATGGGTTTTTTCCGTTAATACCTGATTGATTATTTCCGGTGTGACGATTTTATTATTATTTTGTTTTGTATAAACACAGGCTGTGTCGAGTAGGTCAACCGCTTTTTCCGGAAAAGGAATCGTCGTTAAATAAAATTCGCTTTTTTCTATTACTTCTTTGATACTTTCATAAGTAATATTGACGTTATAAAGAAGCTCAAAAATATAAACGGCATCTAATAAAATAATCTCGGCTTCTTTTTTTGAAATTTCGTAAACATCAACTTTATTTAAAATCCGGCTTATTTTTTCATTTGAATAAACAAAATTTTGATAAGCAAAGGGAGTGGTTATTCCAATTATTTGGACAAGGTTACTTTTGGCATATTTTTCAAGAGAGATTGTTAGATCAATCTTATCTTTCCCAACATTGATATATTTGTCAATGTTATCAATAAAGAGAATAATATTTTTTGCCTGTTCAGCTTCTTTTAATAAATTTTCGAAAAAATTTTCTCTTTGTTTCTGATCTACAAATTCATTGAGAATTTTTTCCATATTTAGTTTCAAAATTCTTTTATACATAAGGTTAATATTTGTTTTACCAAGATAAATTTTTTTAGCAAAGGCATCAATAATTGTGTGTTTTCCTACTCCTTCCTCGCCGACGATTACAACACTATTTTCAACCGATTTAACCAATATTTGTTCAATTTCCTTAATTTCCGATTCACGGTCAACAATATTTTTTATGTGATGAAGATATGATGAAGTTGCCAAATCGGTTGAATATTGATCCAAAATAGGACTATAGCCAACCGCCCAATCACGGGCTAAAGGCGGATAAGATAATAAATTTTCTAATTTCCACCAGGTGCCTTTTTTGAGGTGTTGTTTGTAGTACTCTTCAAACCATGATTCAACCGCCGACTGATTTTCAGTGTTTATTTGATGATTTTCAATAAATTTTTTTTTGAAAATTTCTTTTTGATCAGATTCAGTTTTATTTGATAAAGACAAAAGATAAAAAATTGGCGTAAAAAGAAAGAAAAATAGAGCGATAAAAGGAAGAACGATCATTGATAATGTTTGTAAAATAAAATAAAAAGCAGTAATTGAGATTCTCATAACTACGCCGATTGAGCTGGAAATAAAATTGAAAGCAAAACGATTAAACCAATCGGAAAAAGAAAACCCAACGAAAGTTTTTTTTATCACGAGATTTCTCCAGGGATGAAACAAGGTTTTGAGTAAGCTGGAAATTGAAAAAAAATACGGGAGAAAAATAAAAATATTTATGACCGCTTCGCCAAAATTATGAAGAGTAGACCAATAATATTGCCAAAAGTTTTTTCTCATAAATTCAGTATAACATAGATGAAAAAAATGATAAAATGAAGGGAGATTTTTTTCTATTTATGATAAAAATAAGCAGTCAAGTCAGTTTTTCTGGACTTTCCATAATTATTAATAAGAAAAATTACCCCATCAATTATCCAATTCCAATTTGGTTAAGTTTATCAAACGATTTAAAAGAAGTATTTTCTGAAAGTGTCGCGTTTGCCTTAACATGGCAATTACCTATCACTAAGAAAGACATTGCCAATTATAATTTTGCCCATCCAATAGTAGAGCCAATATTTTTTGAGCTTTTAATTTATTCTATTCCGATGAGCATTTTAGTAAATAACGGTAGAACTAAAACAAGCTCACTTTTAAAATCGTGGTATAACAGTAATTTTATGACGACTTTTCGATCGCCTAATCGCCACATTGAAAATGTTCCTGTGCCGCTTAATAAAAACGCTTCTTTATTTTTTTCATTCGGTAAAGATAGTCTTATTAGCTACGCTCTTTTACGAGAAATGAAAATTGACACTAACCTATTTTTTATAGAAGAACCCAATAGTAAATCTGAAAATTTTCATAAAGGTTTATTAAAAAAAAGATTTGAAAAAGAGTTTCATCAAACAATAAATTTTATGAAACTTCCTGTTGGCAGTTTAAGAGAAATGAGTGATAATTATTTGGGTTGGGATGTTATATTGGCTCAATACTGCCTACTTATTATCCCCTACCTTTTTTATTACCGGAGCCGTTATGTTTTTTTCGGAAACGAACTAAGTTGCACGGACAAAACAGAAGATGATGAAGGGTACTATGTTAATCCGGTTTTTGAACAAAGTACAAAAGGATTAAACTTAATTAATTTACTACTTTCTTTATTTGGATTGACAACCGCTACAGGAAGTTTAATTGGAGGAATTAATGAAATTTTTATTATCTACATACTTTTTAGCCGATATCCAGAAATTGCTAAGTTTCAGATGTCTTGCATATCAGAATCTAAAAAAAATAAACAGAATCGTTGGTGCGGGGAGTGTGAAAAATGCGCAAGGATGTATATTTTTATGACAGCTTTTGGTATAAATCCTTCCTTAGCAGGCTTTGATGAAAATATGCTATCCTCAGTTAAGGAAAGGCATTTTGTAATTTTTGGAAAAATCGATGACAGTAGTGCATATGGATCAAGTGGTCTTGGAAAAAATGAGCAACAATTGGCTTTTTATTTAGCCTATAAAAAAGGTGCTAAGGGTGAATTGATCGATAAATTTGTCAATAAATATCTTAAGGAGGCAATTTTAAAATTGTCATCATCGATTAAGTTTTTTTTTGGTATTCATATTAATTCGACCTTGCCGGATGAATTAAAGATGTCACTTGATCAAATTTTAAAACGTGAACAAAAAAATGTTTTTTCCTATATTAAAAAGTTAACGGATTAAATTAGGGCTTGACATTTTTATAAAAAACTCAATAATGATATTCTATAAAACATGAAAAAAAAGGATAAACCTCCAAACCGCAACAAACGTA